>Ga0209454_1000003_pt1 | contig 241683 bp, 194 predicted proteins | sample WorMetHERISLAND1_2_FD_187400 | JGI IMG/M metagenome (GOLD analysis project Ga0209454, IMG submission 187400) | Marine gutless worms symbiont microbial communities from Max Planck institute for Marine Microbiology, Germany - Olavius geniculatus... | ecosystem: Host-associated > Annelida >... | reverse complement strand
TTTTCGATCCCGTATCCGGCCAAAGTGTTAAAAAATCCGTAGAGCTGCCCGAGGAGACGAAAAATGTTTTAGAAAAAATTGGAATGTCTCATGTCTTCTCAGGTCAATAAAAATAGGGCCTTAGCAGGGAGTGTAGTCTCAGAAACGAATCCCATAACCGTTTGATATAATTTATTTATCTTTTTTGAGTCCGGAACCTGGGATACAACCACAATATCTTGAACAGAATCAAAGCAAAAGCTAAATAAAATTAGCTTTAAGGATAGTATAATCATCCTCAAAAGCCTCATCTTTACTGAGTTCTAGGGTTTGATTATATAAGTTATCAAGCGAGTTATGTTCGTCCGAATTAAGATTGGAAAGCAATGAAACGTATTCACGAAAGCTCCACATAGAACCATCTCTCATTTTAATTTCATACACTCCATCAGAGAAAACATATAGTGATGCGCCTATATCAACACTTTGGATTTTTTGCTCCCACTCAACGTCAAGCGCCCCTCCAATAACAAAGTTTCGTGTTCTAAGATGAGTCACATTTGATTCTTTTGTTAAAAGAAGTGCTGGCGGGTGCCCTGCGCTGGCATAGGTCAGAGTGCGAATTGGCACATTATATACGCCATACCAAAAGGTAAAAAACATATCGTTGTGCCCTTCTCCCTGAAATGCCGTATTCAATTTATCTAAAACTTGATTCGGGCTTTTGAAATCAATATCGGTTAATGATTGTGATCGAAGTACGTTCAAAACAGAGACTGATAACAAAGCTGCTCCGACACCATGACCACTAACATCAAGTAGATAGATGGCAAAGTTATTGTCATCCAGCCAGTTATAGCCGAATGCATCTCCACCTAATGAAGCTGAAGGAACAAATAGCCAGTCAATATAAACGGGACTTTCAGAAATTGGTGGTGGAAGCATAGTTTTCACATAATCTGCAGCGTCTGCAAGCTCCTTGTCTAATTTTGCCTTTTGCTCCTTTAAATTTTTCCGTGTCAAAATAATTACTTTGTTCGATCGCACATATAAAAGATTTGTGATAAAAATTGCTCCTAATATCGCAACTCCTGACCATAATATTGTTGACGATGAAATTTCAGGATTAAAATTAAATCCAAAAAGAATACCTCCTACTATTCCTCCACAAATCCATGATATTGTTTTTGTACACACAAGAGTTATGCCTCCTCCTCCCAGAATAGCAGCAGAAGTGCTTCCCATTAATGCTAAAAATATCATCAGAGGGTTAAACAACATTATTGGCAACCAAATGCCGGCAAAAAAATGCTCAGCATTCATGATATATGTGAGCTCAAATTTTTTAGGATTCTTACTTAAATGCGAAAAAAATAAAGCAAGATGCGGATAAAGGGCAAAATGCAAGAAGAAGAATAGATAGAAAGGAAACTCGAGATTCCTTTGGTAAAAAATAGAAAAAGCAGGCGGAACCATGGATAAAGCATAAATAATCCTACCAAAATAATTATTCTTAACCTGAGGAGGAAGGAACGAAAGGGACCTATTAATTCTCTTGAAGATGGCCATTTTCTACAATTTTAATTGTTGTGTCTAACAGATTTTATAGAAAATATTGCTTACAAACAATACAAATAGTGCCATTTATTCTAAACTTTGATAAATGCTACATGTTGTAGCCAACTCCCAGAGCTATAATATTCATGTATATTGAGAATCGAGAATCCGGCAAAATTAATGATATGCTATAGAATTGGCCCAATTGTCTTTCAATTGTTCGCTAATCAAAGAGATCATTCAATACTACTTCAGAATGAACGAGATCTTCGTTATATATATTTTTCTTAAAGCCCATGGTTGTTATCAGGGTCAGAAAGATCTGCTTTTTTGTGCCTGTCTTTTCTTCAAACACATTTATTTTGTTTAGCAAACTACGAGCATACTTTTTGTCGATTATGTATTCATTTCTTGAAAATTTAACTTCACAAATATTGATGCAGTCATCGAAACGATCAATGATCAAATCAATCTGGGCTCCCGGCTTTTTGCTCCCGGCTGCCGGAAAAAAATGCCACTTGCCGACTTCTCCGGCAACATTCTTTATTCCAAGCTTTTTTATTATTTGTTGAACATGCTTTTCGCAAACCGCCTCATACGCATACCCGGTCCATGTTCTATATTTCTGTTGGGTTGAGGCATTCAGCCAGTAATCAGGATTGGATATAGCCCCCCTTTTTTTTATGGGTTCAATCCATTGCATAAAAAACAGCGTATATTCATCGGTTATTTTAAACGCTGTATCCCTGCTTTTTTTCCCAAACGGCACATATTCCCGAATAAATCCGGATGAAACCAACTCCGAAACTTTGTCATGAAATCCACCGCCGCTTGAAAAACCACCGGATTTAACTAGTTCCTGTCTCGATATATGATTCTTTTTCTTTACGATTTCCCGTATAATCTTGAGGTGAATATCTGCTTTTTTAAATAGAGAGGGAAACAATCTATCGTACTCTGAAAAAAGAAGTCCATCCTCAGTAAAACAAACGTTGTTGATATTCTCGGCAGCTGATTTTCCTTTTTCGATATGGTTCAAATAGTAGGGAATACCGCCCATAACCATATACAGTTCCAGAATTTGTAATGGTTTTAACCGTACACTTCTTTGTTTTAAATATTCGTTGGTCTCGCCAAGGCTGAATTGCTTTAGGTGAATTACTTTGGTTATTCTGTTATGCAGCCCACCGGTGGCATTTATAATATTATCGAGCACCCATGAGGCGGCGGAGCCGCAGACAATCAGTTTAAGGTTTTTCACACCGCTCCACTCTGTATTCCACTCATAGTCTATTGCTTGGAGCAATCCGGAGCGATGTGTCGCCAGCCATGGAAGCTCGTCAAAAAAAAGGATAATTTTATTCCTTCCTGCATGAGTCTTGATAAGAAGCGTTAACAATGACAGAGCCTCTTTCCACGAGGAAGGCTTTGGAATCGGTCTTTTAATCGAAAATGTTTTAAACAGTGCATGGTAAAAGTTTTCAAGTTGCAGTTTGTAGCTTGTTTTGTATTGACCCGTAACTTCGAAATACAGCCCTTTATCAAGAAAAAAATTTCGTATCAGGAACGTCTTGCCAACTCGCCTTCGGCCATAAATTGCAACAAACTCAGGCTCACTTCGAGTTAATAATTTTGAGAGTACCCTTTTTTCTTTTTCCCTACCGATAATTTCATCCATTGTATCATCCTTCTAATTTTTATGGCGACATATAGATGCTTTATACTCCGCCATAACGCGAAACGCAATATATTTATGGCGGAGTATAACACATTTAAACTCCGCCATAAATATATATAGATATGGATCTTCGCTAAGAATCGCTTAGGGCTCTTAAGGGGGGGCCACGCCAAGTAATTGAGATTGCATAGGAGCCTGATTTCGAGCACACCTTTTTATGAAATCAACCCATCGACAGGCTACCGTCGAGAACCTCCAGATCTAACGACAGGATCTTTAGACCAGCATTTTTAATCGGCCAGTTTTCGCATTAAAATTGATCGATTAAGGCCGATATACAGATGTTTTTTGGCCACTTTTCTCAGTTTTTCAATATGTTGCCGTGGCCCGACCCTTTGCTCCTACTTCATAGGAGCCTGATTTCGAGAACACCTTTTTATGAAATCAACCCATCGACAGGCTACCGTCGAGAACCTCCGGATCTAAAGACAGGATCTTTAGACCAGCATTTTTAATCGGCCAGTTTTCGCATTAAAATTGATCGATTAAGGCCGATATACCGATGTTATTTGGCCACTTTTCTCAGTTTTTCAATATGTTGCCGTGGCCCGACCCTTTGCTCCACTATAACTCCACTTCTGAAGATCAGTTCTTCCGATCGCGAATCGCATCCAGCCGGTCAAGATTCAAAGTGTCTTTGCGCGGTTTTTGTTTTACATGGAGCGCGGCTTTAGACAGCATGTGCGCGCTGATCGGCGCCGTTAGAAACATGAAAAGGATGATCAAAAATTCTTTTATGCTGATGCCGTCGCCCTTAAACGAAAAAAAGATGATCGATGCCATCAATATAGAGCCGATACCCAACGTGGAGGCTTTGGTTGGGGCGTGCAGACGCATAAAAAAATCAGGCAGTCGAAACAGACCGATGGAACCCACCAGCAGGAATAGACCGCCGGTCAACAAAAACAGGGCCGTAGCCAGGTCGATGAGCGTCATGTCGTTTTCCTATTCTATGATGTCGCCACGCAGGATGAATTTGCAAACCGCCGAGGTACTCACGAAGCCCAGCATGGCAATAAAAAGGGCACCGTCGAAGTAAAGCGGCGAGCCCATGAAAATGCCGAGAATGACAATCAACGCAATGGCATTGATGTACATGGTATCGAGTGCAATAACGCGGTCAAGCATGTGCGGCCCGATCATGAAACGCCACAGGTTCAGCAGTAGTGATATACCAATCATGGCGCTGACCGCGAGGATAACCGTGGTTAACATTCGAAAATCTCCTTTAATGGGGTTTCATAGCGATGCTTTATATGCGCAATGAGTTTCAGTTCGTTTTCAACATGCAGTGCATGCACATAAAGGGTCCTCTTGTCTGCAGACACTTCCGTACTAACTGTCCCCGGTGTCAGCGATATGGTGCTGGCCAACAAGGTAATCGGAAGCGGTTGTTTCAGTTCCAGCGGTATGGCAATAAATCCGGGTTTAAGTTTATCTAGGGGACCCAGCACTTGTTTGGCAACGACAATATTGGAAACGATAATGTCGCCCAACAAGACCAACACGTACTGTGCTCCCTTTAAAGGCCTGACGACCCGCGGGGCTGCGGATTGCAGGCTGCCGACGACCATCGGAATAAGCCACGCCAGGATCGCGGCCAGCAGCACATTGCCAAACGTAAAGTTGGTCAACAAAATCCATACCAAAAACAGCAAAACAAAGTTGAATACACGGGGCCGGTATCGCCGGGAATTATCGCACTGCATGAGCCGTTCTCCTGTCGTTCTCAAGCCTTTGTTGAATGATGACCGTACTATGTTTGATGTCTTCGGCGGCGCGCTGGCTGTAAATCACAATCGGGTCCGCAAAAAAAGTCATCAGCAGCGGGATCGCCAGCAAAATAGATATGGCCAACATCTGCGCTGGCCGCGTTTTTACACCGGCCTTTTTCTTCCCGGATACGTGCCAGAAAAATGAGCTGCCCGCTCGCGAGAAGGCAACCAGGGCGAGCAAACTGCTGAACAACAGCACCGGCCAGACCCAAAGCTGTTCATCCAATTGGTTGGCGGACTGTAAGAGCAACGCTTTGGCCACGAAACCGGACAACGGCGGCAAACCGATTGCTGCAATCGCGGCAATGAAAAAAAACGAACCGATACGGCCGGACTTTTGCATCGGTCTCGAGATTACGAAACGATCCTGGGCCGGGCCGCGTTGGATGCGAATTTGATCAGCTATGAGAAACAGCGCACCGGCAACGGCGGTTGAATGCAGCAGATAAAAGAGACCGGCGGACAGGGACTGCCCGTCGTTGATAACGAAAGCCAGCAGCAGAGTTCCGGCAGAGGCGATGACTATGTTTGCGGTCAGCAGTCGAAGCGACGGTGCAACGAATGCACCGCAAGACCCAACGACGAGTGTGGCGATGGCCAAGGGCCAAATCCAAGGGGTGGCGATATGCGCCAGAGAACCAGCCTCGCTGCCGAAAATGCCGCCGAAAACACGATAGATCGCGTATAGCCCCACTTTCGTCATGATGGCAAACAGTGCTGCCACCGGCGCCGAGGCGGCCGAATAGGTTTGCGGCAGCCAGAACTGCAACGGCAGCATGGCCGATTTCAAACCGAATACCAACAGCAAAAGGAGTCCGCCGGCCCTGGCGATGGCCTGTTCCTCAGGTGACAGCCCGCTGACCTTAGCGGCCATATCGGCCATATTTAGCGTACCCAGCGTGCCGTACAGCGTACCCAAGGCGATAAGAAAAAAAGCCGAGCCGAGCAGATTTAAGGTGACATATTGAAAGCCGGCTTTGGTTTTCTGTTTGCCGCCGCCGTGCAGCAACAATGCATAGGAGGCAATCAGCAACACCTCGAAGAAAACAAACAGGTTGAAAATGTCGCCGGTTAAAAAGGCACCATTGATCCCCATAATCTGGAACATGAAAAGCGGGTAGAAAAAATGCCCCGGCCGATCCCCCTGAGCTTCACCGTACAGACAGGCACAGAAAGCGAGGACGGCGGTGGCGGTGAGCAGCAGGGCCGCCAAACGATCGACGAGCAGTATTATGCCGAACGGCGGCTGCCAATCCCCCAGAACGTATATCTGCGTCTGATATTCTACAAGGTGGATCAGCACGCCTGATATCACCATTAACGCGGCCAGACTGATCCATGCGAACCGGCGTTGCGCGCTGGGCCTGACGGCCAACGGCGGCAGGAGCATCAGAATGCCGGAGAGTGCCGGCAACAATATCGGTAGAATGGCCAAGTGGTTCACAGGCGCCGCTCCTTTTGCCTTATTTCGTTTTCTACGGCCGGAGGATTTCCATCAACGTGGTCGTTGCCCAGATCGGCCCGTGCGCGCATGGACAAAATAACCGCAAAAGCGGTCATGGCAAAACCGATGACAATGGCGGTCAACACGAGCGCCTGGGGCAGCGGATCGGCGATGGATTCGGACTGACCGAGAATCGGAGCGGCATTGAAAGCGAGCCGACCGCTGGCGAACAAAAACATATTGACCGCATACGAGAGCAGCGTCAGGCCGATGACCACGGTGAACGTAGTGCCGCGCAGGCAAAGATAGACGCCGCAGCAGGTCAGCACACCAATACAAAAGGCGAAAATCAACTCCATGGGACCGTTATCCTTTCATCCTGGGCCGGTCGGGCGTTGTCAGACCGCCAAGGTTGGACAAAATCATCATACAGGCCCCCACCACGGTAAGGTAGACACCGAGGTCGAACGCCATGGCGCTGGCCAACTCAATGTCACCCAGAAGTGGCAGGTGGAAGTGGCCGTGCCAGCTTTTCAAAAACGGGTTCTGCCAGACCCAACCGCCGGCGCCGGTAAGAAGCGATATGAGCAATCCGCTGCCGATCAGCGTGAGATAGTTGACTTTGAAGCGCGCTTTCAGCCAAACGTAGCCTTGTGCAATGTATTGTTGAATCAACGCGATCGAGGTAATCAGACCCGCGATGAAACCGCCGCCCGGCAGGTTATGGCCGCGCAGGAAGATATAAACGGAGACCATGACGGCCAGCGGCAGAAGGGCCTGAGAAATGACCGAAAACATCATGGGGTGCTTGTCGGCCGTCCATGGCAGCCCGTCGATATTCGTTTGCACCTGAAAAACACGCATGTGGGCAATGAGTGTGTAAATCCCCAAGGCGGCGATGGCCAGTACGGTGATTTCACCAAAAGTGTCGAAACCGCGAAAATCGACCAAGATGACATTCACGATGTTGGTACCGCCACCCAGGACTTTGGCGTTCTGTGTGTAATACCCGGAAATCGATTCCAGCGGCCGGGTAATGAGCGCATAGGAAATGGTCCCGACGACACCGCCGATCAACACCGAAATAGATGCATCCCTGACGATTTTACTGGGTGATGTGTAATTCCGGATACGCTGCGGTAAATAGTACAATGCCAGCAAAAGCAGGACGAGGGTCACCACTTCCACGGACAATTGAGTCAGCGCCAGATCGGGTGCCGAAAACAGGGCAAACGAAATGGCGACGATCATACCCACTACGGAGAGTAACAACACCGTTAGCAATCGCTGATGGTGCCATATGACCGTCGCGACCGAACTGACACAGAGCAGCGTTGCGCCGGCCACCATGACTGATTCGATGGGGATCTGCGGTCTCAGGCCGACCGTCGTGTCGAGTTCCATTAACGGGACAATGGTGAAAGCCAGGGCCAGGAACAGCAGCCAGAACACGGCGCGCTGGGTTGCCCCGGTATCAAACCAGGCCAAAAGCAGGCGCAATCCGTTGCGAATACGTTTAATGGCATCATCAAACAGCCGGCTTTCGTTGCGCTCGGGGAAATAGGCCTGAATGGTGAACAACCGTTGGCGGTTGTAGTAGAGTATGCCGCCACCGAGTAGAGCGAAGAAACTCATGATCAACGGTAGATTGAAGCCGTGCCAGATGTGAAGGTGATATTCCGGCAACCGGCCGCCCAATACCGCCGTGGACGCACTCGCAAGCATCTTTCCAGCGGTATACTCTGGAAATATGCCCACGATTAAGCACAGACCGACCAGAATCTCGATCGGCACCCGCATATAGCGTGGCGGTTCATGCGGCGTTTTGGGCAGATCAACCGGTTCGCCGTTGAAAAAAACGTCGTGAATGAACCGGAGCGAATAGGCGACCGAGAAAGCCGCCCCGATAGTCGCAAATACCGGAATCATCCAGGATATGGATCCTAACGTGCTTTGTTCCAGGGTTTCCGCAAAAAACATCTCCTTCGACAGGAATCCGTTCAGCAGTGGCACGCCGGCCATTGCAGCGGAGGCGACCATTGCCAGCGTGGCGGTCTGCGGCATGTATTTCCACAGGCCGTTGAGCCGGCGCATATCCCGCGATCCGGTTTCATGATCGATAATACCGGCCGCCATGAACAAGGAGGCCTTGAAAGTGGCATGGTTGATGGTGTGGAAGACCGCCGCAACCGCGGCAAGCTCCGTGCCCATGCCCAGCAGTAATGTAATCAAGCCCAGGTGGCTGACCGTAGAGTAGGCCAGCAGTCCTTTTAGATCGTGTTTGAACAGCGCCAGGTAAGCGCCGATCAGCATCGTTAAAAGACCGGTAATGCTGACCAGCAGAAACCAGCCGACCGTCCCGGAGAGAACCGGGTAGAACCGCGCCAACAGAAAAATTCCGGCTTTCACCATGGTGGCCGAATGCAGGTAGGCGCTGACCGGTGTGGGTGCCGCCATGGCTTGGGGAAGCCAGAAATAAAACGGGAATTGGGCCGACTTGGTAAAGGCGCCCAGCAATACCAATAGGAGAATGACGTGATATCGATCGGAATGGCGAAGCAAATCGCCGCTGGAAAGCACAACGTCGAGGTCGTACGAACCGACCGTCTGGCCGATGAGAACAATGCCAGCGAGCAGCGCCAAACCGCCGGCGCCGGTGACGGTTAAAGCCATACGCGCCCCTTGGCGAGCGTCTCTTCGGTCGTACCAAAAGCCGATGAGCAGAAAAGAGCTGATGCTGGTCAACTCCCAGAAAAACCAAAGCTGAAGCAGGTTGTTGGATAAGACGATGCCGATCATCGCTGTCATGAAAAGCATGAGGTAAGCATAGAAGCGCCCCGCGTGATCCTTTTCCGATATGTAGTAACGGGCGTAAAGGATGACCAACAGCCCTATACCCAGGATCAGCGCGGAAAATAACAGGGACAGGCCATCCAGTCGAAAGGCGACGTCCAAGCCTATCGAGGGAATCCATTCGGCTTCGAAGCGCAGAACAGCGCCTTGGAAAATGCGGGGTATTTGAACGCCGACGGCCGTCAAAGCAACCGCCGGAAATAGCGCGGTCGACGCCGCACAGGCGGTTCGTCCCCACCTCTCGGTGATCAACGGTGCGAGACCGCCCAAAGTCGTCAATAGCGGGATCCAATAGAGGCTCATGGACGCCTGTGCTCCGATTCATTGCGATATTCAGACACAGGGATATCAGACGGTACCTGCGTGTTTCTGCAGCTCACCGGGATGGCGTCGTATATCTTGGCTTGCCCCATAACCAAAGGACTGTTGGCTAGACCGGTGTCGTTGGACATAGTCAGACGCTCCAGGCGGGCTTCATCCACGCCTTTGCTTTTCAATCGCTGGACGGCCTGCTTCAAAATCTCATCGGCCTTGATTTTATTTGCCTTCATGACCTTTTCAAGCGCCTTCCGCGCTTTGGGTTTAATGCGGGCCTCATTTAAAAGGTACTGATAGCATTCATGAAGCCTTGAATCACATTCGAGCTACATTGAAATCAATAATTTCTGCGTTAACCTTGCCATTATTTCAGAATTACATCAACCTGTGATTTTGAGAATATACAAACTTTGCCAATTTTACAGAGACCAACCATATATCACAACGCTTTACAGATTGTGGATTACAATAACATACACAAAAATAATCAGCCTTTAGAAAGTTCATATCGTGCCTGATGATGAAATCTGGAAAGGATGAAAATTTGTTAGATGTGCTGACGCAATATGTAATCTCCCGGCTGCTGGGAAAAAATGCCACTTGCCGACATCTCCAGCAACATAATCCTTCTATTTTTTATGGCGATATACAGATGCTCTATACACCGCCATAACGCGAGATATTATATATTTGTGGCGGAGCGGTAGAGTATCCAGAACGATGGGTGTTTTGTGGTTAAAATGAAACTCAGAATCACAGAATAAGAAAGGTAATTATCGATTTTGCTAGGCTGATGAGCTTGATCTCGAAAACACATATTTATGGAATCAACCCATCGACAGGCTCCCTTCGAGAACCTCCCTTCGAGGGCCTCAGGATCTGACGACAGGATCTAACGACAGGATCTTTAGACCAGCATTTTAATCGGCCAGTTTTCGCATAAAAATTGATCGATTAAGGTCGATATACCGATGTATTTTGGCCACTTTTCTCAGTTCTTCGATATGTTGCTGTGGCCCGACCCTTTGCTCCAGGATCAGGGATCTTCAGCACAACCTTTTCAGAGGCGGATGTGTCACATATCGCAGGTTTCTGAAAGGTATGATATTTTTGCTTAGTAAATGGGCATTTCAGAAAAAATTAGGGTGAAATCGTCTCCTGTCTCGCTCTATCACAGACAGACATCTAATATTACCAAAAACCGGTGCTTGATTGTTATGATTACTCGATATATGTTTAAATTTAATGGTATTTAAGCATCGTGCAAGTATTGTTAAATTATGCACCTTAAAATGGTTTTAAGGCGGTATCATAAACGAGAGATATCAACATGCCGATGTCTATGCTGAGGCAGGCCGGTGCTGCGCTGGGCAAGGCTCTCCTTGGGTCTTGCCGCGACCTAGCACCTATTGTGGTCGTCATCTCCGCGTTCCACGTGGTGATCCTTCGTCAGCCCTTTCCAGAATTCTTTTCCATTTCAGTGGGACTTGTGCTGGTTGTCCTGGGGCTGGCCCTTTTTGTCGTTGGGTTGGACATCGGCCTTTTCCCTTTAGGCGAGGCACTGGCAGAAGAGTTTGCTCAAAAGGGAAGCTTGGCTTGGCTGCTAGTGTTTTCCTTTCTGCTGGGGTCGGGAACGACGGTAGCTGAGCCAGCGCTGATCGCCATCACCCGCGAGGGCGCGCTTGCCGTGTCGGAGGCCGGACTCATCCCCCAAACCCAGGCATCCATTAGGGGATATGCGATGGGTGTCCGCTTGACGGTGGCGGTCTCGGTGGGTGCAGCTATCGTAATCGGCGTTTTACGAATCCTCCGCGGATGGCCCTTACAGTATTTCATCTTGGGCGGATACGGTCTGGTCATGCTGATGACCCTGTTCGCTCCCAGAGAGATCATCGGACTCGCCTACGATCTCGGTGGGGTGACGACCTCGACAGTGACTGTGCCCCTTGTGACTGCCTTAGGTGTGGGACTGGCCCGCACCATCCGTGGTCGTGACCCTCTAACGGACGGGTTCGGCCTCATCGCCATGGCATCTCTAACGCCGATGATTTTCGTTATGATTTATGGACTGGTAGTGCACTGACGTGGGTGGACTGAACCTGGTCTCAGGATAAGGGTGCAAAAAAGCGCATCCAAAATGCCACCCGACGCATCGGGAGGTGATAAAAACCATGGAAATCCTATTCGATCCGGCCAAATTGCTTCTTGCTACCGCCAAAGACGTGGTGCCAGTGCTGGCACTCCTGGTATTTTTTCAGATGGTGGTGCTTCGCCAGCCGATCCCGCGGCCCGGGCGGATCATTTTCGGTTTTATTCTGGTCCTCGTTGGGATGGCTTGTTTTCTGGGCGGGCTCGACTTGGCTCTTTTCCCCGTGGGACGAAGCATGGCCACAATGCTCACCGAGAATGCGGTCCGCGGAACTGCGGCCTCTTGGATGGCTTACGGGTGGGTGTACCTCTTTGCCTTTATGGTGGGGTTTTCCACCACCATCGCCGAGCCCTCTCTTATCGCCGTGGCCAACAAAGCCCAAGAGGCCTCCAAAAGAACCGTGTCTGCCCTTGGTTTGCGGGTGGCCGTGGCCGTGGGTGTCGCCGTCGGCATCTCCCTGGGCACGTTTCGAATCGTCACCGGCACACCGCTATATCTATACATTCTTGTCGGTTACGCCATGGTGGCTATGCAAACCATTCTTGCCCCTAAGGTCATTGTTCCGCTGGCCTACGATTCGGGCGGAGTCACCACGTCTACGGTTACAGTTCCGCTCGTGGCCGCGCTGGGTTTAGGTATAGCCTCCAACGTACCGGACCGCAGTCCGATTCTGGACGGCTTTGGCTTGATTGCCTTCGCCAGCCTATTTCCAATCATCAGCGTGCTGGGCTACGCACAGTTTGCCCAGTGGATGGCCCACAGGAAAGGCCAAAGGTAATGAAGTCTCATGATGGGGGATCGGATAAAGCAGGGAAAGTACACTGCGTAAAGCAAACGGTTGGCAACATTCAATGGAAATGCAGCATTATCGTGGTATATTTGGGACGTCGATTCACACAGGAGGACAACAGTGAATTTTAAATGCATCGTAGCCATGGTCAAACCGGATCTAACCGATAAGGTCGTCGAGTCGGCGAAAGGAGCTGGTGCAAGAGGGGCCACCATCATCGACGCATCAGGTACTGGTGCGCGAGAAGCCAAGACTTTTTTTGGATTGAGCCTCGACATTCGCACTGAGGTAGTATTGTTTCTCGTCAGAGAGGATGGTGTTCCACCGGTACTGTCGGCCATTCACGAAGCCGGGCGATTTAACGAACCCGGTACCGGGATTGCTTTTGTGCTCGGCGTGGAATCGGCCATTGGCGTCGAAAGCCAGATGGCAAATGAACTCTAATTGGGCGCCTTTTCACAGGTGGCTTTTTGAGGTCATGGCCAATAGCACAAACGAAATAAAAATGCGTTTGTGGGAAACACGACACACGTTAGTGCACGGTCATGCATATGGAAATATACAATTCCTATGAGATTGTCATAAAAAATGATCGAGCTGAACTTTTACCCTTGCTTTGTCACTGGTATTGACTATCTCGTTTCATACCGCTGGCGTAAAAGGTTATCACAAAAGAAGCATTGAAAATATGAACGCTGATGGTCTGCTGTTGAGAATTTATGTGCTGCTGGCATTGATCTTTTCATTTCTCTGTTCAGTGGCGGAATCGGTACTCTTAAGCATTACACCTTCATATATCGAAGGGCAGAAAGAAAGGCGGCCTAAGCATGCGGCGCTTTTGAAACGGCTGCGACAAGATAATGTGGACCGATCACTTGCGGCCATTTTGACACTAAACACCATTGCGCATACGGTTGGCGCGATCGCTGCCGGGGCCAAATCGACAGTTGTATTTGGAAGCGCATGGTTTGGCCTGTTTTCGGCTGTCATGACGCTCTTGATCCTTTTCCTTTCCGAAATCGTGCCTAAAACTATATTATTCGAATATACTGGAACGATGTTAGACTTTAGGGTTTTGGACCAGAAATCTCACTTTTATTCTTAACCGCCTATGATAAACTCATCCAAAATAATGATAGGATCAAAATGTTAAGATTAGCTAGACAAACTTAAAATCTCCTTCCATTGTGGATTTCCCCTGGCCAATCCACATTCTGCCGAAAGTTTACATTGCTTGATGATGAAATCTGGAAAGGATGAAAATTTGTTAGATTAGCCGCAATATGTACTCTGGGAACGTTGTAGCTTGGATTAAGTATGCTGAAATTTAATTAATTCTCTTGGGATATCAAGTCTGAAAACCAAATATCATCCGATCTACGAGCATACTTTTTGTCGATTACGTATTCATTTCTTGAAAATTTAACTTCTCAAATATTGATGAATCTTATCCATTGAATCGTCTTTCTATTTTTTATGGCGATATATAGATGCTCTATACACCGCCATAACGCGAAATTTTATATATTTGTGGCGGAGTGTAATATGTCTATACTCCGCCACAAATATATAAAGGGATTCAATTAAATTGGTTGCTGGCAAAGCGGGCCAGGAATACACTTTTGGCAAAAACCGAAAAGGGGCATTATTGATTTTGCAAGGCTGATGAGCTTAATTTCGAGAACACCTATTTATGAAATCAACCCATCGACAGGCTCTCTTCGAGTACCTCCCTTCGAGGGCCTCAGGATCTGACGACAGGATCTAACGACAGGATTTTTAGACCAGCATTTTTAATCGGCCAGTTTTCGCATTAATATTGGTCGATTAAGGTCGATATACTGATGTTTTTTGCCCACTTTTTTCAGTTTTCAATATGTTGCCGTGGCCCGACCCTTTGTGGTTCCTCCGCCCTCCGTGCGACTGCCGCCCTCGATTCCGCACTCCGCTGCTCGCTTGCCTGGCTCACCTTGGCTGACCTGGAAGCAAGACAAGCCGGAAGCCCTGATTGCCGAGCCGGTTGCCGGGGCGGTCGCTGCCGCGGCAAGCCGACCGGCAGTTCCCGGCGAGATTGTACCACGCGCCGCCGCGAATGACCCGGGCCGAGCCCTTGGAAGGGCCTGAAGGATCTTTGGACGGGCTCTTGGCATAGTAATAACTGCCAAACCAATCCCGACACCATTCAAACACATTACCGCTCAGATCCATTACACCGCATGGACTGATCCCGCCGGGGAAACATCCCACCGGGCTTGTGCTATGGATCCCCGTTTCATCATAATTGGCCCGGTTCGGATCAATTTTCTCATCGCCCCAGGGATATTTCCACCCCTCGGCTCCACGGGCAGCTCGCTCCCACTGGGCCTCGGTCGGCAGTTGGATTCGCCATCCCCGATCTTTGAACTGCCCGGTCAACCACTCGCAATAAGCGACGGCATCCTGCCAGCTTATATAAACAGCCGGATGGTTGTCGAACCGGTTCCGGCTTTCCCACTCTTTAAATGCTTTGTGATCACTTTCCTGTAAAAAGACCCTGAATTGAGCCACTGTCACCGGGTATCTCCCGATATAATACTCCGATAACTCCACTCGTTGTTGGGGCTTCTCTCTTTCAATGCTATCACGAAAATAATCGGGTAGTTCCTCAAGCAGCGTTTTGGCGTCTTGCGCCGAGGTTCCCATCAGAAAAGGACTTGCAGAAATTTTTATAAATCCGGCCAACTCATCGCCCGGCAAATACCAGTTTGCCGAATCGAAGCGGGGGTCTCCTATTTGCGACAGGATATTGCCCGACGCCACTCTTTCTTTGGGGATAAGCAACTCATGAGCCCCCATGGCGGCTACCAGCCACTCACGCACGCAACCCAAAGCAGCATCTCCAATCCCTTTGCATTTTTCATCGATTTGGCCGATTTCCAACAACGCCTCTCCCGCAATGTTTGCAATACGAAAATCCGAAGCTTCCGTTTCCGGCACGTCGGATATTCTCTTCGGGCAAAGGGCGTTAATTGCTGCAATGGCTTGCCCTTGCCGGTGGGTTCGCGCGGCATGACCGGCCGCCAAAATGAAGACGATTCGCCAACGATCCGGGTCTTGCCTTACCAACCGGGATGCTTCGAGCGCGTAGTCCAGTGTGCCAACGACTAGATGGCATGCCGCCATGTACTCCTGAAACGTCCGGTGGGGAAACCGATAGGCACCCGGCTTGTGCCGGATTAGTAAACCGGCCCGTTCACGAACGTAGTTGACGAACTGCTCTGCTTTGTCCCAACTCCCACCCAAATAGGATTTCAGTACTTTCAGCAGCGTTTCTTCAGTGATATCCGCCGAACCCTCATTCCCGTGCTGTGAATGAACATGAAATGCCACCTCGTACAATCCGGCTTCCAGATTATTCATTTTAAGACCGGGAAGGTTCAGTGTTTCCAACAGGCCTTTTTCCCCGCTGATACGCGCTTCCCAACGGCGCATAAGAAGATCCACCGTCCATTGATACAACTCGACCCTGTCATCAGGCAACTGGCCCCGGAAGGTGTGCAAAAGCGCCATTACGGTCGTCAGCAGCGGACGCTCTGCCAGGCCGACGAGATCGGAACGAAAGGCAGCCTGCTTAAGTTGACCCGCCCGGGTGTCTGCCTCCTGCCTATTGAACCTGCCCAGTACGGACAATTCATGATACCAGGCCACTATAAAGCTTTCGATCTGTTCCTGACTGAACGGTGTCAGCGTGGCCTGCTGAAATCCTTTTAGTTGATAATGTTGACCGATATACGCGTAGATTCGGCAGGTCACCAGGTAGCGATTATGGCGGTATTGTTCGGCAAAATTGTCGATTGTCCGAACCACGGTTTCGCGAAGGTCGGAAGGGACTTCGTCCAGACCATCCAATAAAATCAGATATTGCTGTTCCCTTGAGGCAAGCCCGTCATAGAGCTCCGGCCAGAAATCCGCCAACCCGCAAGGCCCCAAAGTGGATTTAAGATAGGATAAAAGCCGTTTCACGCCATCGCGAACTTCACTCGACCAAGTAGCGGCAAAATCTTTCAGAATTATCCGGATCGGAAATAAAATAGCGTGATCCCAAGCCCCGGTCTTTTTGAGACGACTAAGCCATTTGGCCGGATTCTCAGCACGGCCGGCCTGGGCCATAACATGCGTTAAAAAGTTTACCAATGTGGACTTGCCTGAGCCGGGGTCTCCCAGCAAGACCAGTTTTTGGTGAATATTCAGCATCTCTTGAGCTGAAATTCGACGCGCTTCCTTCTGACGGACCAGATAATCCCGGACCTGGTCCTCGGTGTCCATGTGCTCCAACTCGGAGGTATCCAACGATGTATAGATATCCGCCAGCCCCAGAGACTCGCCTCGACTCGGGTCGGCGTGATCAGGGTCCAGATTGGCCCATGGCAGGTTGTTGGTCTCTGAAGCCAAATCATTTAGATAGCGAAAGCGAAGTTTTTGAGGATCGTCCTTTCCATGATCGCCATGATAGTGTATCCCCCCGTCAATCCTGGCATGATCGCCGATCACACCGACTTGGCTATCCTTCACCTCCATGATACGCTTGGTACGCCAGTGACTTTCCGATCCCTCGTCCGTGCCGGCTTCCGCTTTTTTACGGCCTTTGATACCTCGACCGATATCAAAGTAAAAACTGCCGTCATTCTCCGACGGATTCACGTCTGTATCCCATTTCCAGGTGTTATGATCCGGGAGGTACTTGTAAAACTGGACTTTCCCACGATCAGTATTGGTGTCAAGCTCCACGATATTGAAGGAATTGTGATGCTCCCGGGTTTCATAACCGGCTCCGGCTCCGATGATCACGGCTTGTCCGGCCGCATCCTGCGTGAACTGGTTGGATGGATCATGAAGATGTCCCGTCAGAATCAGATCGAAATTTTTCATCAGGAGATTGCGGCACACCTTGTCGCACGGATGGTAGCAGGAAAACGGATGGTGAAAAAAAGCGATGGATACGTCGGCCGCGGTGATAAGTTCCAGCGCCGGATTCACCTGGTACAATCCCAGGGCAAGCTTTTGTCCGTCGTCCCCGTCATAGCCGGCAAACAGGCAGGAATTGAGGCCCGTCAGCCCGACTTGGCACGTCTCTCCCGAGCGGGTCAATCGAAGCGTCTCTGCAATCCGGAACGCCGGGTCCTCGAACCGTTTCGATCCGATGGCCTTAGCGGCAAAGACATTATAACTCTCGAACTTCCGCATGAGAATCGGGAAAATGTCCGGATCGGTAAACGTTTCCGTTATATCATCCTGGTCATCAAAGGCATAAAAACTTTTGATGTGCTTTTTGGTGACGCTGAGCCGATCCACATCGTGGTTTCCCGGCACGATTAAAAGTCGCTGCCGATCCAGCCCGGTGACCTCCAACAGCGCATCGCAAAACACCCGGCACACCTCGTACTCATCGGCCTGGCCGGTTCGGGCAATATCGCCCGTAATGACGATAAAATCAAAATTCAAGCCCAGGTCTTTGATGGCCTTTATCATTGACCGGCCGACAACATCCTGGTTAAAGGCCTGGACCGGCCCTTTGCTTGCAAAAGATGCCAGGTGCAGATCAGACAGGTGAAGATACCGTATTTTCATGACGACCTCTGATTCGGTTGTTGGTAACAAATTGCAGAAAGGAGCCATACCGGGACTTTCGCCGGGTCATCCAACCCGGCTACCAGCCCCGATGCGGCATTCGCTTTTCGTCCCGGCTGGGCCGGGAACGGGATTCCGGCCGGGTCAGCAGACCGGCATCCGCCGGGCCTGGTGAGCTGGAAGCAAGACAAGCCGGAATTGGAAATTGAAGATTGAATATTGAATATTGAATATTTGTGGTTCGCCTTCGGCGGATCTATTTTATTCTGCCGCCACCGTCAAAACAGCTAAAATCAGATTAAAAGATACCCAACCGAGACAAACCGGTATCTTATTAATACAAAAGTAGAATTCAATTCTAATCTTTGTAAATGCTTGTTTGTTAGTTCTTTACAAAAATGCCAACAAATGCTTTTCCCACTTTGCGCAAAATTGATTTGGTAACTGTTTAATTAGAGCCTAAAAGAAAAGTCTGGTTTTTTGTAGGTTGGGTAGAGCCCCAGCGGCAATGTTGGATTTCGTACCTCTAACCAACCTACGAGAATCAAGTATTTGTCAAGAGCTGATCTTAAGGGCGAAACCCAACAAATCGTATAGAGTGGATTTTCATTCAACCACTAATTAGTTCAGAATGTACGCCCGGAGCGCTTCGTCGCTCCATCGAGTGCGGCATTCGACTCCGGGCTTCGTCCCTCCGCCCTCCGTGCGACTGCCGCCCTCGATTCCGCACTCCGCTGCTCGCTGGCCTGGCTCACCCTGGCTGAACTGGAAGCAAGACAAGCCGGAAGCCCCGATTGGCGCCCCAAACTTCGGGGGTGTCGACGCCGCGGGAAGCCGCCCGGCAGCGCCCGGCGCCGTCGCACCACGCGCCGCCGCGAAAGACCAGGCGAAAACCCTCAGAAGGGCCTCTCGGATCTTTGGACGGGCTCTTGGCATAATATTCTTCACCAAACCGATCCAGGCACCACTCATCTACATTACCGCTCATATCCATCGCGCCGCGCGAACTGATCCCGCCTGGGAAACACCCCACCGGGCTTGTAGTATTAATTCCCGTTTCATCATAATTTGCCCGATTCGGGTTAATTTCTTCATCGCCCCAGGGATATTTCCACCCCTCGGTTCCGCGGGCCGCCTTCTCCCACTGGGCCTCGGTCGGCAGTTGGATTCGCCATCCCCGATCTTCGAACCGCCCCGTCAGCCATTTGCAATAAGCGACGGCGTCGTGCCAGCTTACTTCAGCCGCAGGGTGGTTGTCGAGCCGGTTTAAATTTTCCCAGTCTTCGGTTGCCGTATGACCTGTCTCGTGTAAAAAAACCCTGTATTGAGCCGCCGTCACCGGGTATTTCCCGATATAGTACTCGGATAACTCAACTCGATGTTGGGGCTTCTCATTATCAACCGCATCTGTGTCTTCTGTCGCGGTTCCCATCAAAAAAGGACCGGCAGGAATTTTTATAAATCCGGCCAACTCATCAACCGGCAGATGCCAGTTTGCCGGATCGAAGCGGGGATCTTCCACCCAGTTCAAAGCATTGCCGGCATCACAGCGATCCCGGGGGGTGAGAACCTTATCGGCCGCCAGGGCCGTCATCAGCCAATTCCGGATGCGCCGATGGATTTTTGAATACCTGCCGGCGCCGGAAGCACGCGCCTCTTCCTTGACCCGCTTTAAAAAGTCTGTTTCGTAAATCGCCCGGGCGGCAATTTGTGCCAGCCGGCAGTTTTCGGCCGTCAGGCTTTCCGCAGCGGGGTCTTCCGGCAATAGGGCATCCAGCAGTTGATAGATGTTGCGGGGCGTGTCCCGGGTGGAACCGGCCGCCAGCAGAAACACCTCCTGCCACCAGGAAGGGGCGCGGCGCAGCCGAGCGACGAGCACATCCTCGAAATCGCTTTTGCGCATAATGCCGGTAGCCGCCAGATACTCCTGAAAGGTGCGGTGGGGAAACACAAAGGTGCGGTTGTCAACCGCCTGGAGCAGCCCGGCCCGATCCTGCACGTAGCCGATGAATTCTTCTGCCTTGTTCCAATCGTTTAGTTCCGCGGCCAGTTCCCGGCGCAATTCCTCCCGCGCGATGTCAGCGCATGACAGATCATCACATTGATCTCTTTCCTGGCTCTCATGGCCGGCAAGCGCCACGCGCTCCAGCGGCCCTCTCAGGGTGTCGACGGGCACACCCAGCCGCAAGACAATCCAGGGCTCGATACGGCTGGTCCCGTCGATGTCCCGCACGATGCGGTTGTCCCAGTGGGCCAGGAGCAGTTTAACGGCCCTCTCGTACAGATCGGCCCGGTCTTTCGGCAGGTAGCCGAGCCGGCCGTGAATCTGGGCCATAAGGGTCAGCAGCAGCGGATTTTCCCCCAACGCTGTGAGATGGGGGGATGACATGATGCCCTGACGAAAGGCATCCGCTTCGTCAAGACACTTTTTCCGGTTCCAACCTTTTTGGTCGCCGGTGATGCGATACCAGGCCCGGGCAAAGGCCTGGATTTGCTCGTCACGAAACAGGTCGATTTCGCACACCGGAAAATCGGCCTCCGGAAAGCGCCAGTTGGCGGTTTCGGCCTGGTCGTCTTTGCGGTAGGCATATTCCCGGCAGGTCACGATCACCTGGCATTTCTCCAGGGGGGCGGCAAAATCTTGCAGCGCCTGAAGCAGACAGGTTCGTTTCCGGGCTTCGTCCGCCTCGCTGACTTCATCCAGTCCGTCAAAAAATATGACGCCGCCCTCTTGATCCAGAATGCGCTGCAAGGCAGGCAAAAATCCGCTGCAACCCCACTCATCCAGCAGATGGGCCAGGTATTGCCAGACCAGCCCCTCGGTTCCTTTCATCACCTCGTCGGGTATCCAGGCCGCCATCCGGCGTAAAATGATTCGCACCGGCAGCGGTTTGGCCCCATCCGGCCATTCGAAAAGGGACGGGCCTGCGGTCTGCCGGCCCATTCGCCGACGGGCCAACTGGCCCGCCACATAATTGACCAGGGTACTCTTGCCGCCGCCGGGTCGCCCCAGCAGGACCATCCTGCGAACCGCGGCGGCGGCTTCCACGGCCTGGATCGGAATCCGTTCCTTTGCATGCGAACGGTCCCTGGCATCCCGCCTTTCAATGGCATCCCTGACGGTCTGATCCAAACGGCGATCGGGATATTTGAGATAGAGAGTGATGAACACATCCGGCACCCGGATCATGGGCAACTCGCCGTCGGGGCTGACGGGTTGATAGGTTTCTTCCATCACCGCCAAATCCATCGGGTCGCACCGGGCAATGAGCCGCTTCAGGTAAAAATCTTCCCAGTCGTCATCGCTGCCATGAAAATGGATACCGCCTTCTACCGTGGTGCCATCGCCGATCACACCGACCTGCCCCCCTTTGACAGCGATTCGGTCGCCGGCACCTGTTTTTTCGTCTTGTACCTGGCCCTCCAGCGCTTCGAGCACGGCCAGGGCCGCCTGGTAAATGTCGGTATCATAATCGATGCTGGCATCCTCGACTTCTTCTCGGACTACCCCTTTGCGGTTTTTGGATGCCGGTTTCTGCTCTAGCTTCGCGACAGCTTGACAAAGTTCACTGTCCTCGCCGCACTTGGCTCCCAATAGACCTTTTAGCTGCCGGTAGGCGTCAGCGGCAGGTCCTTCAGCCGTTTCGCCGGCAGCCCCCGCTGAAATGGCGCTTAGGATGGTTTTTACAATTTCAATTGAATTAACCATTGAGATTCCTGCCAATTTCTTAGGTTATGATGACTTTTAGTGCCATTGAGCCCCTTCAAGTTTCAGGCAAAGATGGAATACAACTGGATATTGGCCCACCCAGGCTCGACTCAGTCCCAATCCGGCGAAGCCGGAAATGAATATTGAAAGCTTCGTAGAAAGTCGGTTTTAAGCATTTTTCTGGGTTCCCGCCTTCGCGGGAAAGACAATAAGCGATTTAGTATCAGATAGATACAGATCACGTCATACCCGCGAAGGCGGGTATCCAGGCGTTACAATGACTGTTTACGATTTCATCAAAATTGAAATTTGAAAATTTATGGTTTCGCTTCAGACTTCGTCTTCGGCTACGACCCGACACGTCGCTCTGTCATATTAAATTAAATCGATAGAGCTAGTTAAGTATTCAATCTGGATAGTACAAAAATCCTGCGCAAACATGAAAGGGTTTAAAAAATAGACACTAAGTTTTTTCCGAGGCGACACTCGGAAAAAATAGCCCCTGCGGGCAGCAATGGTGAATTTCATTGGTTTTAGGTTTCAGGTGTCAGCCCAACCGCCGGCTCGAAAAAATGGCCGGTCTAATCGAAAATGAAACTCTGAAAAGCGAATAACGAATGTCGAACAAGGAATAATGAATATCGAAGTAAGGTATTCTATCATTGTTATTTTAAGAAAGACTGAGCGAAGCGATTCCATCATTCGTCATTAGTCATTATTCATTAGTCACTTACCTGAAGTTTCATACAAGGTTTCGGGTGTCAGGTGTCAGCCCAGCCACCGGCCTAAAAAACGGCCAGTCTAATCGAGAAAAAAACTTTGTAGTTTTGAATCGGCTGTTTTGGATTGTGGGAGCGGTTTTCAACCGCGATTTCCCCGGTAAGGGTAATCGTGGCCGGCCTGGAACGAGCTCAGTCGAGTCGAGGCCACTCCTACCAACCATTAACATCTACCTAAACGATCATGGATTTTATGAAGTTTCATACAAGGTGTCAGGGAAAAAAGGTGCGAAAACCTGACACCTGAAACCTTCCATAACTTACAACATGTTGTCAGAAAAAAGCCGCTAAGGGCCTAACATCGCGAAAATGCCTCATTGTAGGGAGGGCTGTGCCCACCAAACAACGCTGATTTCATTTGTAAAAGGTGAGCGGAGCCCACCCTACTCCGTTAATGCAGGAATCAACGACAACTGAGCTCCCGCGACAACATTCTATCTCAATGCCGCCAGCTTAACTTCAATTTGTGGTGGGAGTGGCTTCCAGCCACGATACAAAGTCGCTTTAAAGCTTCAATCGCGGCTGGAAGCCGCTCCCACCAAAAAATCGCCCCGGTCCTTAAGTTAATGGCATTGATTCCAACTCCGCTTTATGCTTGGTTTTATAAAGGATCATGAACATTTTCAGCATTATTAATGCTCAACAATTTTCAGGCTTATTTTTCGACCACTCCCGTCTGGGTGAAGCCCATTAGTTGTCGATCACTTTTTTCCGAAATGTATCCCGCCTTTGATTTCGGCATTGTCGCCGATAACGCCGACTTTGCTGGCCTGAATGTCCAGATTGTATTTGCTGATCACCTGCTGGCCCTCGCGTGTATTCTTCAGGGCATCGACCAGCGCCTGTACTATATTTAAAATATCCGGATCATTGGCTGCATTTGCCGCTTCGACCTCTTCCTGAACCATGCCTTGCCGGCTTTTGGATTCGGGTTTCTTCTCCAGGTTCTCGATCGCCGCCGGCAGGTCGGTCCTGGCAAACTTTTTCTTTATCAAGGTTTTGACGCCGTTGTAGGAGTCGACAACGGCAGATTTGCCCACTTGCGTTGCCCCGGCAGCAATCGCGGCTACCAGAGCGGCAGTAATCGGGTCCATGTTTTTCTCCTTTCTTGACGAGTAGAGAAACCGAGCCCGGATCTCACGGCTGTTTTATCACTTCAGAGAGTTGGAGTTTACCATACGTTCCGAATGGAATGATGGAATTGTGGAACCATGGAATAGTGGGTATTAAAAACGGATGATGGTCTGATTGTAAAATCTGATCTCATTCCGCTAAACCCGGTATTCAATTACACGGCCATCCAAAAAAACCAAGTAAAAGGCATGCCATCTATTTTATCCTTCTCCCTCAATCCCTCCCGCCAGTCTATGATCCCGAGTACTTTTCGGGGGGGAGGGAAGTGGATTGCCGGTTACTGGAGCTTTGAGGATATCCAGGTTCCATTATTTCCAGTATTCCATCATTCCGCTCCCACTTGCAGCAAGATTCACGGCATAGCCGATTGTGTAGGTCCGGGCCAAAAAGACCAGGTTTTCGGCGGTAAAATAAAAGCGAGAACCGGCTAGCCTAATTCTCCAAGTGCTTTAACCTCTTTTAGAAATCGTATGCGACCTTCTTCATCGGAAGACACTTCGCCCAATATACGATGATCGACATCAGCGACCCCGCAAAACGTGAACGTCCCATCTGCTTTGGTCAAACGTGCCGCGGCGTTTAACCCGATATCTTCTAGAAGTTGAATAGGATTGTCGGCGGTATTTAAAATGACGATCTTTTTCAGCCTTAGCAGGGCTTGGAAATTACCGTCAGCGGTTATATCGTAGGCCCAACCCTTGGAAAGAATCCGATCAAACCATCCTTTGAGGATGGCCGGGGCTTCATTCCACCAGACCGGGTAAATCAACGCCAGGCAATCAGCCCATTCCACTTTGGCCTGTTCTTCCAGCACGTCGGCCGGCAAAATCCCGCCGTCTTCAAATTGGTTGAAGTCATCACCGGCCATCAACGGATTGAAACCCGTGGCGTATAGATCGTTAACTTCATAGCTCGCTCCGGCCTGGGCGAGACCGTCTACAAAGGCATCGCAGACTGCGTGATTGAAAGATCCGGGATTCGGATGGGCTAGCAGTATGTACCAGTTCATTTTTCACCTAATTTAGGCCATAAGGACCAATCTCTTTTAAGAAGTTGCAAATATATTAAGGTTTCAGGTGTCAGTGTTCAGGTTTCAGGACTCAGTAATTCAACCGCCTTATACGAAACTACGTTAGAATGTGCTTGTCCGATCGAGTAAATCGCGGTTGAAAACCGCTCCCACAATCAATAAAAGTATTAAGAAACTAGAGAACTGTATTTTGATTAAATGGACCGCTTTTCAGGCCAACGCCTGGACTGATCCGCCTTGGTGGATCACCTGACACCTGACACCTGACACCTGAAACCTGAAACCATATACCCTTCGATCACGGCAAACACTCTATTTCAATTCACTACAACTACTTACTTTTGCCCTCACACTGATCCGCCGGTGTAATCGAGCCCAGATCTTTTTCGACGATCAGTTGGCCGCCGGTAAATTTGCCGATCAGCATATTGAGAATCATGTGGTGGTCCGAGGCCCGCATGGTTTCCGGACCATTGCCGACAGTGATGGTCAGATCGCCCATATTGTCGATTATTTTTTCGCGGTCGTCGGACCCTGCCTTCTTGATGGCTTCTGCCAGCAGCATGATCAGACCGTAGTGCGAACCGGTCGCCCAGGTGACCACGGTATCCGGGTCGAACATCTTGTGCTGTCGGGCCACGAAGTCTTTTGCTTCGGGCTTGTCCAGGCTGGCCAGAAACGGCAGGGCCGTGAATATGCCCTCGGACTGTTCGGGGGTCAGGGCCTTCAGGTAGTTTTCGTCGGAGGCCAGGGCCACGATCTTGATTTTCTCCTTGAGGCCGAAGTCGGTGAACTGCTTGATAAAGGTAAAACCGTCGGCTCCGGGGACGATCAGCATCAGGATGTTGGCCCCTGATTTTGAAATCTTTTGAATGGTCGGGGCAAAATCCTTGACCCCGAAAGGCGTATACTCGACCCCGACCACCTCGCCGCCGATCTGGTCGACATTGCGTTTGATGGCTTCGGTCATCTTGTGGGGCCAGACATAGTCATAGCCGAAAATATAAAACGACTTGCCGTATTTTTCCCCCATATACGGAATCAGCTTGTCCATGTCGTGGTCCGGGATCGCGCTGTAGAGAAAAACGTAGCGGCTACAGACGCCGCCTTCATAGTCGATGCCGTATAGCAGCGGGGTTTTGAATCTTTCGGCAACCGGGGTCATGGCATCCCGGGCGGCGCTGCTCACCGGCCCCATCAAGGCCACCACCTTGTCGCGCATGACCAGTTTCTTGGCCTTTTCCACGGCGGTTTTCGGATCGGTCTTGTTGTCCTCGATGATCAGCTCCAGGGGCCGGCCGTCCAGCACACCACCGGCCGCGTTGATCTCGGCCACCGCCATCTGGGCGCCGCGCATACCAAGATTCCCGTATATTTCGAAACCACCGGAAAGCGGCAGCACCACGCCGATTTTAATCGGTTTTTTCCCGGCCAGCCCGGCACCCGGCAGGGCCACCGCCAGACCCATCACCAAAGCCAATACCACCATCCATTTAACAAATCCTTTCATCTCACACCTCCTTGCATATGTTGGGTTTCGACCTCATCCTTAAAACCGAACAAGGACAGGTCAACGTTACAACGCTTTACAGCCATTTTTTCATACCTGATTACGAGATCAGAAATGAAAAAAAGACAATTAATTTGCTTGCTGTAAATATCTAAAAAAGGGAGGTCCCCAAAACCCTGTCGCTACTTCGAAGACCGGTGCCTAGCCCTCGAAGCAAGCAAATTACCGAACACACCCTTTGGAAAGAACATGACGCATAAAACAAAAAACATACCCAGGATCAGGATCCAATAGTGGGTCAGTATATCCGATAAGAATGCTTCGAGAATCCGCACCAGCAGCGCACCCAAAAACGATGCCAACAGGACTTCTTTGCCGCCCAGGGCGACCCAGATCAACACCTCGGTCGACAGTCCGAATCCCAACATGGTGGGCGATACGAATTCGGTAACGGCCGCAAACAGGGCTCCGGCCAATCCGGCAACCGCGGCGCCGATGGCGAAGATGATAATTTTATAGCGGGCGATGTTGTACCCGAAAAATTCGGCCCGCACCTCATTGTCGCGCACGGCAGCCAGGATCGTACCGAAGGGCGACCGGACGATGCGGTTGCAAATCAGGTAAACCGCCAAACCGATGATCAGAATGACGTAAAAAAGGGCCTTGAAGCTATAGATTTCCCAACCCGCGATGGACAACGGCGGTACATTGATCAATCCGTTAAACCCGCCGATGTAGTACCATTTGACGGCGATCCGTTCCGATATAACGGCAATGGCCAGGGTGACAATTCCCAGATAAGGGCCTGACAACCGTCCGTAAAACAGAAAATACCCCAGAATGACAGCAAACAGCGTTACCGCAACCAGGGCCAGCAGGATGGCCCCCAAACTGGTCGTGAAAATCCCGGGAATTCCCGGGATCATATTTTTGGTTGCCAGGGCCATGACATAGGCGCCCAATCCAAAGAAAACCGCATGACCGAAACACAATATCCCCGTGTATCCCCACACCAGCGAAAGACCCATGGCAAAAACACCATAAATAATAAACTGGGTCAACATGGCGATGAGATAATCATCACCCATCAATGGGAATAAAAATAAGGCGGCCAGAACGATTGACTGGACTATTTCACTCTTGGAACGCCATGAATTAGAATGGAACATGGTTCGCTCAACTCACAATTGGAATAATGGAATGCTGGAGTACTGGAATAGTGGGTTTTGGGATGATCCAATGTTGGATTAATGGTATTGCCAAATTCAGGAGTGACGATAACATTAAAATGGTGAATATCCTTTTAAAAACCAATATTCCATCGTTCCACCATTCCATAATTCCATTTTCGGGGCAAATTCAGTAGTCCTCCAAAATCTCCATATCCTCAAATAGCAGTAGAAATTAATTGACGTCAATCAACCACGCCGTTTGGTTCCAATCAGGCCCTGAGGCCGGAAACGTATCAGCACGATTGCCAGTGAGAAAACGACAATTTGTGCGGTAACCGGTGAGAACAGGAAACTGATAAAAGAATCGCTGCCTCCAACGACCGCCCCGCCGACCAGAATCCCGGCCAGCGTGCCGGCCCCACCGACCAAAATCGACAAGAAGGCCGGGATAAAAAAACCAAGCCCCATCTGGGGATCACAGCTCATCAGCGGCGCCATGACAGCGCCGGCCAATCCGGCCAGGGCCGAGCCGAATGTAAATGTCGTGCGATACATCCGGCGCGTGTTTATTCCCAGGGCGGCTGCCATATCCCGGTTGGCGATCACCGATCTGGCGCCAAGGCCGAAATCGGTTCGAAAAAAAATGTAAAAGGTTACAATAATGACGATCACGGCCACCCCCATGATGAACAGGCGATAGGCCGGATATTCCAGTGCACCAAGGTGAATCGACTGGGGCAACGGCGGCTGCACCATAAGCCCTTCAGGCCCAAAGATGATGATGACCAGCTGCTTGATGGCAATCGAAAGCCCCCAGGTGGCCAGAATGGTGTCCAAAAAACGCTGGTAAAGATGTCGGATAAAAAGATATTCGATGATCATTCCAAACAGGCCGACTACAATCGGCGATAATATCAAACCTGCCCAAAATCCCCATCCAAGTTGCTCGGTCATCACCACCGTATAGGCCCCGATCAAAAAGAATTCACCGTGAGCCATGTTGATCACGCGCATCAGTCCGAATATGATCACCAGCCCCATGGCAACCATGATCAGGACCAGGATGTAATTGATGCTGTTAAGGATAGGGATGATCAGGTCCACTTTTATGCTTCCGGATTATATTATCGTAAAAAAAGAGCATTAAAATCCCAAATCACAATCCTCAAATTTCAAACAATATCAAAATTCCAATTTTCAATGACCAAAACATTTCCATCGCTTATTGGATGTCCGGCAGTCATTGTTTCTGTTTTGAATTTTGTATTTCGGTCATTGGGATTTGTTTGATATTTGTTTTTTGGTGCTTGATTATTTGCGTTTAGACTTATAATTCTTGAACATTCCTTTAAATCCCTAATAACATGACTTTCACAGGCAAACCGATTATACTCCGAGATGACACTCAATGATGGACTCGTCGGCCAGAATATCTTGGACCGAACATTCCTGAACCATCCGGCCGCGTTCCATGAAAACACAGCCGGCTGCAATATCCTTCACCATGTCTACGTTTTGCTCTACGATTAAAATCGTAAGGCCGGTGTCGGCATTAATTTTTTTCAGAATATCGCATATCTGGTCGACGATGGACGGCTGAATCCCTTCGGAGGGTTCATCCAGCAACAATAATTTGGGTTGACTGACCAGCGCGCGTGCAATGGCAAGCATCTGCTGTTCTCCGCCGGAAAAGGATCCGGCACGCTGGTGGCGGCGTTCATAAAGTATCGGAAAAAAATCGAACACATCACGCGGTATGTCCCGCTGGCCACGCGGATTGCAAAGCCTACCCAACCGCAGATTCTCCCAGACCGTAAAGTCTTCAAAAATTTCACGTCCCTGGGGGACATAACTGATCCCTAGTGCCGCGATCTCGTGGGTGGCTTGCCCAGCAATATTTATCTCCTCAAATCTGATGCTGCCGGAGTGAGGGGTCAGCAATCCCATGATAGTCCTGAGCAGGGTGGTCTTGCCCATTCCGTTGCGCCCCATCAGGGCTTTAATCTCCCCCTGTCCGATTGAGAGGTTTATACCTTGCAGAACAAGGCTTCCACCGTAAGAGGCATGCAAATCGTCAATAACCAGCATCATCGCTGTCGCCCCAGGTAAATTTCACGAACCGCTGCATCGGAATTGATTTCCTGGTAGTTTCCTTCCCGGAAAATAGCGCCCTTATACATGACGGTGATGCGGCTTGCAATTTCCCTGACAAAACGGATGTCGTGCTCGATGACCAGAATCGTTATGCCGGTGGTTTTTGAAATCTCCCGGATTAGTTCAGCCGTTTGTTGGGTCTCTGCGACCGTCATCCCGGCAGTTGGCTCGTCCAGCAGCATCAACCGCGGTTTGCTGGCCAGCACCATGCCGATCTCCAGCCACTGCTTTTGACCGTGTGCTAAATTAATCGCCGGCTCGTCGGCTTTATCAGCCAAATTGATGTCAGACAGGTACTCCATGATTTTCCGGTGGGAGTCGGAATCGACCCGGGATCCGACAAACATCGACTGGCGCTGGTTTGCAAAAAAGGGGACCCGGATGTTCTCGTACACCGTCAGCTGCTCGAAAATGCCGGGAATTTGAAATTTGCGACCGATACCCAGCTTGCTGATCACATGCACGGGTTTAGCGGTGATTTCCTGATTCGAAAAAAATACTTTGCCGGATGAAGGTTTATAATGGCCGGTGATTAGATTAAATAGGGTGGTTTTGCCGCATCCGTTGGGACCGATAATGCACTGCAGGTCACCGGCCCTGAGTTTGAGATCGACACGATCGACAGCGGTCAGTCCGCCAAATTGCTTGGTAATGCCCTGGGTTTCGAAGATACACTGCATTTGCGCACCAATTTGGAATTGAAAGATCGGGCAAAGTGGAAGATTTTTGTATACGATAGACCATTCAGCAAGTCAATCGTTTCTCGATTGGACTTTCAATCGTGCCTAAAAAGGTTGACTCAAATTAAAAGAAAGTTACGAGATCCAAATTATGTCTTTTTGCGTCGTTGCTTGACCGGCTTTTTCTTTCTTAAATGGTAGGTAAGGGCCATGGCGATACAGCGGCGCAATTCACGGACCGGGATCTTATCGTCAAGCCGGAAAAGAATTGCCCGGTTGCCCTCATATCTGAATTTGTCTTGGAATTGTTCCCGAAAGGTCTCCACTAAAGTTGTTTGACACTTGAAATATATGGCATAATCGCCGTCGGTCTTTTTTTCCCGTCCGAGCCGGATGGTACTGCCGCTTTTGGACTTCGGCGTCAGGTAGCTGGGTTGACCCCATTTGAGGGTTTCCTCTAGTTGGCCCACACCCTCGGTTTTTTGGGCCACTTCAAATATCAGCTTTCGCAGCCGCATGAGTTTTTTCTTTACTGCCGGGGAAAAACCGTTAAAGACCGCCTCGACCTTGGGATCATCGAATTCTCTATCCATATCAATTAGCGCTCCTGAAATTTTTAAAGAATATACGCACAATGCAACCGGCACGCAACATCTACCGGATGGAAAGAATGTTTTCATTTCTTAGATGAACCGAAACCGATCCACTGCCGGCGTGATCGCATGGACGCAATGAAAACTGAAATGGTAATATGCTTTACTGCGGCAATTTATTGTCGGGAGCTCTTGCAGATATACTGGGTGGAACTGAAACAGACCTCAAAATACAAAGTAGGGGGTAGTTTTGATGAGCCGAGTTTGCCTTAGGAAGGCCAGAAACAGGCTGATATCTCGAGTTTTTCAATCCGCAATCCGCATTCCGAAATCCGAAATCCCACCTTCCGCATTCCGCAATCCAAAATCCGAAATCCTTCTACACTCCCAGATAGGCTTTACGAACCTCATCATTGGCCAGCAGGTTTTCGGCGGTGTCTGAGAAGGTCACACGACCGGTTTCCATAACGTAGCCCCGGTGGGCGACTTTGAGCGCCAGGTTGGCGTTCTGCTCCACCAGGAAAATGGTGGTTTTGCTCTCAGTGTTTATTTTTCGGATGATGTCGAATATCTGTTTGACAATGATAGGGGCTAGGCCCAGGGAAGGTTCATCCAGCAGCAGCAGCCGCGGTTTGGCCATCAACGCCCGGGATATGGCCAGCATCTGCTGCTCGCCGCCGCTCAGCGTTCCCCCGGCTTGATTGCGACGTTCTGCCAAAATGGGGAATAGTTCATATATATATTCAATATCACGTTTGATTTCTTCTTTATCGTTTCTCAAAAAAGCGCCCATGTCCAGGTTTTCAGCCACGGTCAGAAAAGGGAAAATACGTCGGCCTTCAGGCACCTGGCAGATTCCCTGCGAAACGATGTTATTGGGCGCCATATCTTGAATCGGCTCGCCCATAAAGAGGATTTCACCGGATCTCGGCGGCACGATACCGCAGACAGACATCAGTGTTGTCGATTTGCCGGCACCGTTGGCGCCGATCAGGGTAATTATCTCGCCTTCGGATATCTTGATGCTGACATCTTTCAGGGCTTGAATATTGCCATAATAAGTTTTTATTTTTTTAAGCTCAAGCATCGGCATCTTCTCCGAGATAGGCTTTAATCACCGCGGGGTTATTTTTAATATCGGCGGGAGCCCCCTGGGCGATCTTCTTCCCGTAATCCACGACATATATCCGATCGGACAAGCTCATCACCAGTTTCATGTCATGCTCTATCAAAAGGATGGAGATACCTTCTTTATCGCGGATTTTGACGATCAGGTCATCGAGTTCTTTGGTTTCAAGGGGATTCATGCCGGCGGCCGGCTCATCCAGCAGCAGCAGAAACGGCTCGGTGGCCATGGCCCGGGCGATTTCAAGCCGGCGCTGGGCGCCGTATGGCAAGTTCTTGGCAAATTCATTAACAAATTTTTCCAAGCCTATTTTTTCAAGAACTTCATAGCTGTCAGCAATGATTTGTTCTTCTTCCCGCGTGTTGGATTTACCTTTTAAAATCGCCCCGACGATTCCGGACGAAGTACGGCAGTGACGGCCGATCATAACATTTTCAAGCACGGTCATATTTTGAAACAGGCGGATGTTCTGGAAAGTCCGGGCCAGGCCGTGTTCCGTGACATGATTCGGCTTCAGGCCATTTAGTTTGCGCGAATCTTTGCCGGGCGGCCGAATCAGCATCACGCCCTCGGTAGGGGGATATATGCCGGTAATGCAGTTGAAAAAAGTGGTTTTCCCGGCACCGTTTGGTCCGATCAACGCAACGATTTCCCCCTTTTTGATATTCAGATCAATGTGGTCGAGCGCCCGCAGCCCCCCAAAATCCATCGTCAATTCATTTACTTCCAGTATAGGTTCCATGTGTTAAATCTATGCCATTAGTCGTGCTGTATCGAAAGTGTTTTGGCAGTGTTGTGTGATTCGTTGTATTGTTATCAATGAACTAAAATTCAAAATGTCTAAAATGATCTAAAATTAAGGAATTCTATTACTTTTAATTTATTGATTTTATCCTTTAATCCCCCAATCCCTCAATTTGGCGTAATTTGACACAGGGGGTCTCAAAAAAAATTAAATTATTTTAAGGGGTTATCGCAACACCAGCTTTGGGTTTATCCGGGGCTTTGGCATTGGTCTTGAATTGATATGTCCGGCGCGCTTCCGCAACGATGCCGCCCGGCCGGAAAACCATCATGACCACCAGCACCGCGCCGAATATCAGCAGGCGGTATTCGGAGAAAGCCCGCAAATATTCCGGCAGCAAAATAAGAATCAAAGCACCGAAGATCACGCCCATAACCGACCCCATCCCCCCCAGAACCACCACGCACAGGATGATGATGGATTCCCAGAGCGTGAAGCTGGCCGGGTTGATAAACGTGGTTTTGGCGGCAAACACCACGCCGGCCATGCCGGCCCAGGTCGCACCCATGGCAAAGGCACTCAACTTAGTCCGGGTCTTGTCGATTCCCATGGCCTGGCAGGCGACTTCATCTTCGCGCAACGCAATCCAGGCCCGGCCGATGCGCGAATCCTGCAGGCGCCTGACAATGAATATCGTGACCAGGGCCAGGAATATCATCAGAAAATATAGATAGGTGGTTGCCTGATGCAGCGACATCTCAAGTCCAAACAATCCCGGACGCGGTATATTGGCGATGCCGCTAGGGCCGAACGAAAATTCATTCCAGTTTTCCAAAATCAGCCGGATGATCTCGCCAAAGCCCAAAGTAACAATTGCCAGGTAGTCTCCCCGCAGGCGTAAAACCGGAAAGCCCAAGAGGATACCGAAAATCAAACCGAGCCCGGCGCCGATCGGCAGGACTGTCCAGAACCCCAGTCCGAAGTGATAATTCAGCAGCGCATAGGCGTAGGCGCCCACGGCATAAAAGGCAACATAACCCAAATCCAGCAAACCCGCCAACCCGACCACAATGTTCAATCCCAGTCCGGTGATCACGTAAATCAAGGCCGTGATCATAATATTGGTCTGATATAGGGAAAAAATAAAAGGGAAGGCCAATACAAAGACGCACAGGCCGATCAGTCCCGGAATATAGTAACGCGGCTCGCTGATAAGACGCTGGTTCCAGGGAATGATATCGATTTCCCCGATGTCGGCTTTCTTCTGACCGGCCTCTTTGCGTTTCAGCATAAAACGCCAAAGAAAGGACAGCGCGAAGCTGCCGATGCCAACCATAAACATCCGCTCCCAACGCCATTCCACGATATTTTCCACCGTATTGACCCGAATGACCATAATCGGGAAGGTTAAAAACATAAACCAGATGGATACCAGAAACGACTTCTTAATCTCATCAAATGCAAACAATGGAACACCTTCAATAGTTAGTTAGAACTTGCGGGGTTCGCACCAATTGGAATGCTGGAACATTGGAATGATGGGTTTTTGGAAACCGGGGTGATGGTTTCATTTTGACAACCGCCATAACAAAGCATCTGATAATAGACACTCTCCGATTAAACCCAATATTCCAATGTTCCAGTATTCCATTATTCCATCAACATTATTATTTAAATAGCATATATACTACATATTTTCAATAAGTTATATAAATTCCGGAGCGTTGACTACACCTTCTGCGTGTCTGAACGCCCCAGGATGCCGGCCGGCCTGAAAATCAGAATCAACACCAGAATGATAAAGGCAAATACGTCTTCATAGTCGCTGGAGACAAACCCCGTAAAATATGATTCGGCGCACCCCAGAACCAGGCTGCCCAGCACCGCACCCGGCATACTGCCGATACCACCGAGGACGGCAGCCACAAAAGCTTTGATCCCGGCAATGAAGCCAATATAAAAATTGATCTGACCGATGTGAGAGGCAATCAACACCCCCCCCAAAGCGGCAGTGGCGGAGCCGACGATAAAGGTCATGGAAATCACACGATTGACATCCACGCCCACCAGCATGGCCATTTCCCGGTCCTGGGCCGTGGCCCGCATGGCTTTGCCGACCCGGGTGAATTTAATCATAAAGGTCAGGAGCACCATTACGACGGATGTGGTTAGGATAATGACGACTTCCGGCGTGCCGATAATATGGGCAATGGGCTCGATGATTTCAAGATCGGGGATCAGGCTGGGAAACGGCATGAAATCGGATGTTTGCGCCAGCAGAACATAGTTTTGCAGGAACAATGACATACCGATGGCGCTGATCAATGCAGACAGGCGCGGTGCATGACGCAGCGGTTTGTAGGCCACTTTTTCCAGGGTGTACCCATAGGCCATCGAATAAACGACTGCCACGATGGAGGCGATAAACAGTATCGCTATCTCGTTCCATCCCAGAATTGTCAGGATGCTGGCGACAATCAAAGCCGTGAAGGCCCCGATCATGTAAATTTCACCGTGGGCGAAATTAATCAGCTGGATGATGCCGTACACCATGGTGTACCCAAGGGCGATCAATGCGTAGATGCTTCCCCGGGTCAGGCCACCTAATGTGAGTTCAAGGAAATATTCCATTTAGCTGTATATCACTCCCGGTAAGAGATCTTTGAAAAACCAGGGGGCAAGCCCCTAGGATAGAACTTGCCCCCGATCTTCGGCTGACTCTTGGTTACTTCAGTTCAACATAGACTCCGTCCTTGACCTGGTACATCGAGAAGCCGACGCCGGTGGCATCGCCACGTTCGTCAAAACGGATGCTCCCCAGGGGAGTTTCCACATCCTTGGTTTTCAGTGCTTTGGACACGGCCTCGTAATCCGTCGAACCGGCCTGCTCGATGCCATTCAACAGGGCCAGGGCGGCGGCATAGGCATTTAAGAAAAATGCACCGGGATCGGCGCCGTAGGCTTTTTTGTGGGCCGCGTTGGCGGCTTTGGCCATGGCATTTTTCGAAACATCCATCGGTCCGGTGGCATATACGCCCTCGGCGTACTTCTTGGCGACCTTGATAAAAGTGTCGTCCATAACGCCGTCATCGGAAATGAATATGGTATCCATTCTCTTTTTGCGCATCTGGGTCACGATTTTGGATGCTTCGGGATGATAGCCACCGAAAATGACGGCTTCGGCGCCGGAACGTTTGATTTTCTGAACCACGGCGGAATAGTCAACCGCACCGGGGGTGATGCCTTCATAAAGGACCACCTCGGAGCGCGAATCAGCTTCCAGAAAGCCTTTGGCAAATTCGGCCAGGCCTTTGCCGTAGTCGCCCTTGTCATGCAGCACGGCGATTTTTTTCAGCTTCAGAACGTCCAGGGCAAAATCCACTTCAAGCCGAGCCTGGGCATCGTCGGAAGCGATGGTCCGGTAAAAATTGGGGTACTCACCGCTCTGGGTCAAGGCCGGGTTGGTGGCTGAGGGGGACATGGCAATAATTTTAGAATCTTTGTAAATTCCAAGGGCGGCCTTCGTGGCACCGCTGCAGATATGTCCCAATACCACGTCAACCTTTTTGGATATCAGCTTGGTGGCGACATTGGTCGATACCTGAGGCTGACAGACATCATCTTCAACCACGAGTTCAACTTTTTTACCGAGAACGCCGCCTCTGGCATTGATATCTTTGACTACGAGTTCGGCGGCCTTAATGGTCGGAATTCCATAAGATGCCAGGTCACCGCTGTGAGGACCGGCAACCCCTAATTTAATCGTATCCGCCGCCAAAGCAGGCCCAGCAATGAACAACCCAACGATAGACAGAACAACCAGTTTGCTAAAAATTCTTTTCATGATAGACTTTCCCTCCTTCTCTGGTCTTTAATAATGATGAGCACTTTCGCTCGAAAACACATTTTTATAATAAAATGAAAGAAGAGAGTCAAGGTTCAAATTGAATTTGGCTGGTTGGATAGTCAGCCAAAACTATAATTCCAATGATATTAATTTGTTATCGGATTTCTTTTAAGATTGGATGATCCCGGTGGCTTGGCGGCGGGTATTTAATTGGGTGAACGGCGGCAATAAATTGATTAAAGCAATCGGAAAATTGCTTGCTGTTCATAGGCGATGCTTGTATGAATAACTCCGTCCGGCAAATGCAACCTGTTGGGGCGCAGCCACTTTGGACCTGATCAATATTAATCATCTGATACATACCCGGCACAGGGCAGGAATCGTACCGCGGATCACTTTCTCAGCAGGGATTCAATTCCGGAAAGTTCGTTCGGTCACCACGCCGGGTATCGGGAGAATAATTTTGCGAAAAGTAGGGTTGTTTGTAAAAAAAGACAAAAAGGCCGGCCAAAAAGCCGACGAGTTTGAAACCTGGCTTAAAAACAAAAACATCGATGTGATCCGCAGGGAAAGCATGGCACCGGGTCTGCACTCGTGCGCCGATAGCAAGGTTTGCGCACCGCCGGATCTATTTTGCCTGTTTGTCCTGGGTGGTGACGGCACATTTTTAAGTGCGGCCCGCTGGATCGACGACCTCGATGTGCCGGTTTTGGGCATTAAATTCGGTAATATCGGTTTTCTGGCCGAAACAGCCGCCAAAGACCTGTTTTCCGCCGCCGAAAAAATCATCGACAACGATTTTAGGATCAGGCGTCGCATGCGGTTGAAAGTCGATGTCATGCGGGGGGAAAAATCAGTCGCCAATGAAACCGTGCTGAATGACCTTGTCATCAACCGGGGCGCCCTGGCCCGGCTGGCGGACGTCGAAACCCACATCGATGATCATTACTTGACGACCTTCAGAGCAGACGGTCTAATCGTTTCAACCCCCACAGGTTCGACCGCCTATTCATTGGCCGCCGGCGGGCCGGTCATCCATCCCGATGTTCCCGGTATCATTATCACACCAATTTGCCCCTTTACCCTGACCAACCGCCCCTTGATCGTGCCGGAATCGATTATGATCACCCTCAAGCTGGCCAAAGGCGCGTCTGATATCAAACTCACATTTGACGGTCAGGTGGGTCTGGATATCGATGACCGCGACACCATTATCGTCCGCAAAGCATCCCAGGCGCTCAACATGATCACCCTGCCCGGCCAGCATTATTTCGATGTTCTGAAAGCCAAATTGAGATGGTCGGGGGGGAGAGTATAGGAGCTCAAAGGGGAAAGCTGAAAGCTCAAAGCTCAAAGGGGAAAGCTGAAAGCTCAAAGCTCAAAGGGGAAAGCTGAAAGCTCAAAGCTGAAGGCTCAAAGTTCAAAGTTCAAAGTTCAAAGCAGATAGCATCATTTTTGCACCAATTCAAATAGATTCCCGTCGAAATCTTTGATAAAGGTCAAAGTCTTATCGCCTTTGGGGATGCGGGCGACCTCCACCTGCAGGCTGCGGCATTTTTCAATGAAACCGGGTAGATCATGGACTGCAAGACACAGGTGCCCAATCTGCCCGGGCGAAAGGTTGCGAGGGTCGGTGACAAATATCTCGAAATGCGTGTTGTCATCTGTATAGTTGATGATTTGCAAATCGGCATCGATACTGAATATGGCTTTGGAAAGATCAGCAGTCAAATATTTGGGTTCCGATTTTCTCAAGCCTAACAAATCCCGATAGAATTTGTCGGCCTTGTCTTCCGCGCTGCAAGCCAGTCCGGCATGTTGCAATAGCATTGGCTTCTCCCCATTTATTGATCGTCAAAAAATTTTGACGGGATTAACAGGATCAACAGGATTTTTTCGTTTACCGAACACAACATCCAAAAAATTCACTTATCTATAATGTCTCGTTGAAACTCCTGAAGGTCGTAATTCAAATTTATGGATTCTTCAGTCAGGCGCAGCAGAATTTCCCGCATAGAAAGTCCGGCGATTTCAGCGGCTCGCGAGAGAGTTATGGTACCATGAAGGTAGGCATCGAGTGCTCGGTCAGTTTGATTGTCTAAAGGTCCTTTTGGGGCCATCGAATATTATCCTTTTCCAAATCCGCATTCCGCATTCCGCATTCCGCAATCATAAGCTTGGTTTAATAATCACTTTGATCGACTCGCTGCCATCCAATACCAATTGAAAACCCCGGGCGATATCCTGCAGGGCCAGCCGGTGGGTAATCATGTCATCCACAGTGATTTTGCCCGCGTCGATCAGCTCGATTGCTTCCATAATGTCCGGCGGCCCGCAATAGTAGGAGGTGATGATCCTGATTTCCCGGGTCCAGAAATCATTGATGGGCACGCAGACCTGTTTGTCGGGGCCGGGCACGGTGAAAAAAACAACGATACCGCCCTTGTCCACACACTGCCAGGCCTGCTCGACGGCGGAAAGGGCCGATGCGCACAGAATAACGATGTCAGCCGGCTTTCCCATTTCAGCCAATAGCCGTTTTGCAACATTTTCCTCGGCAGCGTTAATGGTAAGCATCGCCCCGAGGCTTTTGGCAAATTCCAGTCTTTGGGGATTTATATCCGCGGCAATCACATTGCAATCCCCGGCCCTGGCCAGCTTGACATGCAGCAGGCCCGACATCCCGCTGCCAATCACCAGAATGTTCTGGTCCTGCTGTACTTGGGCCAGCCGCTGGGCCCGGACAACACAGGCCAGGGGTTCGATAAACGTGCTTTGATCATAGGAAATATTTTCCGCCAGCTGATAAGTGCCGTGTTCGACCAGCGCCTGCGGAACCAGAACGTACTCGGCAAACCCTCCCGGCAGCCGGTCCTTAATGGTTGAGCACACCGGGTAGTGCCCTTTTATGCAGTATTCACATTGCATACAGGGCACTTTGGGTGCAATGAACACCCGATCGCCGGATTTAAATTTTTCCAGCGATTCCCCGACTTCAACAACCTCGGCCCCGATTTCATGCCCCGGCACCAGCGGCGCCCGGGGCAGTCGATACCATTCGACGATGTCACTGCCGCAGATGCCGCATGACATGATTTTGACCAGCATCTCATGGGGACCGGGGGCGGGTGTCGATACTTCCTCGATGCGGATATCTTCGTTGCTATACCATTTCGCGACTTTCATGGCCTCATCCGTTTGATCATTTATTGATTTTCTGAATTAAACAAATCGTCCTGGCCGTTGGATTTTGATTCCGATGGTTGACTTACGCTAACTCTTACAATATATAAAACTTAATGGTCAACCATATTAAGAAGTATGAAAATTTCAGGAATATGATAAGAGAGCTCATTCATCGGTGTTGGGGAAATAAGATGAAAGGGCCGCTGGCAATATCACTTTTAATACCACTCTTTGTTGCAACCGTTACCGGGTATGCGGCGGACGGCCATGCACTAATCGAATTCAGGGACAAAGGCACCATCGATTGGACCAAGGGTATTGTCACGGCCAGAGGTCTCGCAGACCCCACGACCTATAGCTATTACAGAAAATCCCAGAATCAGCGCGAACAAACCATCGCCGAAGCCATCAACAAAGCCCGGCACAACCTCCTGGAAACCATCGTCGGCCTCCGGATCAACACCGAGCACCGGGTGATCGATATCGTCGAAAATTATCCTTCCGTAATGTCTCAACTCCGGGCCATGACCTATCAGGCTCCGGAAGTCGACAATTTGAGGCGCTATCAGTACGACGGCACGGTGGAAGTTTGGTCCCGCATGAAGCTTAACGGCGGCTTTACTCAACTCATCCTGCCCCCGGAAATCAGGCAGATCGAATCCATTAAACAGGTCAGTCCCGCTAAAAATTCCAAACAGGTTCAAAGCAGTTCGCGATCCACGCAAATCTATACCGGCATGGTGGTCGACGCGAGGGGTATCCAGGCGATTCCCGTGATAGCGCCCCGAATTTTAGATGAAAACCTGGATGAGGTATTCGGGCCGACCTATGCCAGCCGTGAATTTGCCGTACAACAGGGTGTGGTGCGCTATACGACCAATATTTGGCAGGCCAAATTTGATCTCCGGGTTGCCGACAATCCGATCGTCGTCAAAGCCTTGAAAACCATCTGGCCGGGTCGCTGCGATTTTATCATCAGCAATTCGGACGCCGACAAACTGCGCAGTGCCTCGGAACACCTGCTTTTTTTAAGAAAATGCAAAGTGATCATCGTGTTGGATCCCTTGTAGCTGCAGATGACAGAGGACAGAAGAAAGATGTCAGAGGTCAGAGGACAGATGTCAGAAGTCAGAGGTCAGAGGTCAGAGGACAGAAGACACAGGTCAGAGGACAGAAGACAGATGTCAGAGGTCAGAGGACAGAGGACAGAAGACAGATGTCAGAGGACAGAAGACAGATGTCAGAGGTCAGAGGACAGAAGACAGAGGACTGAGGACAGAGGTCGGAGGAGACACAGAAGACGTAAGACCAGAAGACAAAGGTCAGAGAACAGACGTCAGAGAACCCGTCTTCGCTCTCTAGGTTTCGCTTTCAGCTAAGCCGCGGCATGCAGAAGCCAGATTTCAGAAGCCGGAAATGCGGCCTCCGGCCAATAGGGGCCCCCTCCTACGCCCAGATTGGAAGGTGGAAGGCGGACATAAGGCAAGAAAGCGAAATTGGATAATATCTGGTTTTCTCCTTTGATATCATCACTCACGCAGTACTCCGGCTGACCACAATTTTTTGTGTTCCATTTGACCCAGCTTTGGTTCCATATACTTGCCAGATACCTGCAATTGACTTAACCATTGTCTCTTATATCAGTCCACCTTTATATGACACAATGCGTTATAATTATGAAAAGTAATTCATAAGTTATGTAAAACAACCCACAATTGTTATGTAAGTTACTTCACAGACACATTCCTTTTCTATATATTTGAATGCTTATACAAACCATCCATCTGTTCTAAACATTTGACATTTAAATGAATATAAAATATTGGAATATTTTCGCACTATTCTTGCATACTGAATAGGTCGAGATAATTGGTCACCAAAATCACCGTTTGAATATGTACTAGGTTGTTCAAGAGGGATGGGGATCATTTGGGTCATAGAAAATCGACTTATTTCTTCTGTAGAAAGTTGCAAAATGCTTCCCATGTTTGTTGTCACTAAACTGTTTCCTAACCTATTTTTATAAAACCGCCTTTTGTTCAGAGTTATCATTTCTAGCCTTTTGGTTTTGAGGAATATACGGAAGTTTCCTTAATTACCTTCTGAGTAAAATGGTACTGTTTTGCAAGCGCAATTAGTACCGATCACCACCAATGCAATTGGTGCAGAACAAAATTGTTGGCTCAACATAATTTCCAGATTTTAACATGAGGCGTTTTGAATACGTAAGTTAATAATGAAGCTATCTAAACTAGAAGGAGGTAAGATGAAAAAGTCGATTATCTTTGTCGGGGTATTCTTATTTTTGTTTAATCTGGGCGCATCTGCAAGTGCAAACTTAATTGAAATTGATTTTGATGATCTGTCGACGGGTGATATTGTAACAAACCAATACTCCGCATCAGGAGTTACTTTCTCCTTGCTAGGTACTCCTTTAGGATATGCAGGGGGACCTGTTGCAACGAATTTTAACGCTGCTTTATACCCAGACGCATCATCTCCAATTGCCCTTAATCCTGGAAATAACCAATCTGATCCATTCTACGACATCAATATTTCTTTTGATCAATCGATAGATTATTTTTCTTTTTGGACATTTGACGCAGATGAGCGTGTTACAGTTAAAGGGTATTCAAATGGCTCACTTTTGCAAAGTCAAAGTTATGGGCCTGGATCTAATTATCAAGCGTATGAAATGAAATTGGGTACAATAGGTGGCTCTTTATTGTTCGATACTGTAGTTGTTGATGTGGTTGCAGGTCCTGGAAGCAGCGGATATGCTGGTGGCCCTGAATTATTTGACAATTTGAGTTATAATACAGTATCCGCTCCTGTACCTGAGCCAGCAACGATGCTGCTTTTAGCTACTGGATTAGTTGGACTTGCAGGGTTTAGCAGAAAGAGATTAAGGAAAAAATAATTTGCGAAAAAAACAATATCCCAAAAGAGGGCAAAGTCCGAAAAAACTCTGCCTCTTATAACTCTCAATATTTTTTTCTATCAGCTAAGTAAATCGACTCAATAATGAAAAAACCGGCGATACTGACGCCGGTTTTTTTCTCAACAATAAAGTAGATCTCAGACAGCCATCAAAAACTGCCGTAAACTTATAGTTTTGCGATTTCCAAATGTTTAAGACTCTACCCTGTGTGCTTTTTTTTCTGAATTCCGAAATCCGATTCTGACCTCTGTCTACTGCGTGCCGCGGCGTAGCTCGGAGAGCCAAGACGGGTCATCTGACCTCTGACTTCTGTCATCTGTCCTCCGACCCATCACGTCCCCAGCTGCCATGAAGCCAGATACTTTTTCTGCTCGGCCGTCAGCTTGTCGATGGTAACCCCCATGGCTGCCAGTTTTTCTTTGGCAATCATGCTGTCGATCTTTTCCGGCACCGGGTAGACATTGTTCTCCAGCGGCTTTTTGAGCTTGACCATGTATTCGATGCTCAGGGCCTGGTTGGCGAAGCTCATATCCATCACGCTGGAGGGATGCCCTTCGGCCGCCGCCAGGTTGATCAGCCGGCCCTCACCCAGGATATTGATCCGGCGCCCGTCTTCGAGCACATACTCTTCAACGAATTCCCGGACATAGCGCCTCGATTTGGCAATAGTCGCCAGGCCTTCGAGATCCAGCTCTACATTAAAATGGCCGGAGTTCGACACGATCGCGCCATCTTTCATGATCTGAAAATGCTCCTTGCGAATGACATTGATGTCCCCGGTCAGGGTGCAGAAAAAGTCTCCGATCCGGGCAGCTTTGCGAATCGGCATGACACTGAACCCGTCCATAATCGCCTCAAGGGCCGGCAGTGGGTCAACTTCGGTGACGATCACATTGGCCCCCATTCCCCGGGCCCGCATGGCCAGCCCTCGACCGCACCACCCATAGCCGCAGACCACAAAATTAGTACCGGCAACCAGGCGATTGGTCGCCCGGATGATACCGTCGATGGTGCTTTGCCCGGTGCCGTAGCGATTGTCGAAAAAATGCTTGGTCTGGGCATCATTGACGGCCACGATCGGATAGCGCAGAACACCATCGGCAGCCATGCTTCTCAATCGAATAATGCCGGTGGTGGTCTCCTCCGTGCCGCCCCGCACCCCGTCAATGAGTTCGGTGCGTTTGGTGTGGAGGACGGAAACCAGGTCCGCCCCGTCATCCATGGTGAAGTGCGGTTTGGTGTCGAGAACGGCATTGATGTGTGAGTAATAAGTCTTGTGGTTTTCGCCTTTGATGGCGAACACCGGTATTTTATCGTTTTTAACCAGTGACGAGGCCACATCGTCCTGGGTGCTCAAGGGGTTGGAGGCACACAGGGAGACTTTGGCACCACCGGCTTTAAGCGTCTGCATCAAAGATGCCGTTTCGGTGGTGACATGCAGGCAGGCTGCGAGCCGCAGCCCTTTTAGCGGTTTTTCTTTCTGAAATCGGCTGCGGATGCGGTTTAACACCGGCATATTCTGATTGGCCCATTCGATGCGCAGCGCACCCTCCTTGGCAAGTTTGATGTCCTTAAAGTCATGCTTCATGTTCGCAATTTCTCCTTTGCTGTCAACTCAATTTATATTCCGGCCATTTCACGAATGCTGTCGACCTTGTTGGTGTTCTCCCAGGTCAGTTCGGGTTCGCTGCGGCCGAAGTGGCCGTATGCGGAAGTCATCTTGTAAATGGGACGCAACAAATCCAGGTATTCAATAATGGCCCTGGGTCTCAGGTCGAAGACTTCTTTGACAATTTCCTCAACCCGCTCCTTGGGAACGACACCGGTGCCCATCAGATCGACCATCACCGACACGGGCTGGGCCACACCGATGGCATACGCAATCTGTATCTCGCATTTTTTGGCGACTCCCGCAGCGACGATATTTTTGGCAATATGTCTTCCCATGTATGACGCGCTGCGATCCACTTTGGAAGGATCTTTCCCGGAGAAACATCCTCCGCCGTGACTTCCCTGTCCGCCGTAGGTGTCGACAATGATCTTACGGCCGGTCAGGCCGCAGTCACCCATAGGACCGCCGACAACGAATCTGCCCGTGGGATTAATGAAATAGCGGGTGTCGCCATCGGTCATTTCCGGTGGGATGACTTTCTTGATCACCTCTTCAATAATCGATTCTTTCAAATCCTCATAGCTTACATCGTCTCGGTGCTGGGCCGAAACCACGACGGCATCGACCCGTTTGGGTGTTCCGTTTTCATATTCGATGGTGACCTGTGATTTTCCGTCAGGCCTCAAAAAGTCAAGCGAACCATTCTTGCGAACCTTGGTCAAGCGGCGGCAGAGTTTATGAGCATAGGTTATCGGCATCGGCATTAACTCCGGTGTTTCATCCGATGCAAAGCCGAACATCAGGCCCTGATCCCCGGCGCCCTGGTCTTTGTAAAGCCCTTCACCTACATTGACACCCTGGGCGATATCGGGGGATTGGCGATCGATACTCGTAATGACCGAGCAGGTCTGATAGTCAAATCCCATCAGTGAAGAAGAGTATCCAATCTCACGAATGGTATCGCGCACGATTTGCGGCATATCGACGTAGCAGTCCGTTGTAATTTCGCCGGAAATAAACGCCAGGCCGGTCGTAACCAGCGTCTCGCAGGCAACCCGGCAATTCTTATCCTGGGCCATGATGTTGTCTAAAACCGAGTCGGATATGGCATCTGCAACCTTATCCGGATGGCCTTCGGTTACGGACTCGGACGTAAATAAATATCTTTCCATAAAATGTCTCCTTCTTCCAAATGGATTGAAACCCCTGGTATTTTCTTCAGTTGCCGATTGATTTGGGATTATAGGCGAGGTAAGCAGAAAGGATGCTCACTCGATAGTCACAAAACAGGCGCTAACGGAAATTCGCTTATAAAACAACAAATCTTAATCCACCTATTAGGATATGTCAACAGCCAGCTTGGGGAAAACTGTTATAGGTTCAGAGGTTCAGGGGTTCAAAGGTTCAGGGTTCAAGGTTCAGAGGTTCAGAGGTTCAGCGTTCAAAGGTTCAAAGGTTCAAAGGTTTACAGTTTTACCTTATACCTTACACCTTATACCCTACACCACCTAACCCGGATAAACCGGAAATACGAAACTCGAAAATCGAAAAACGAAACAAATCCGAAATTCCAAAATACAGTGTTTTTTTATCGGAAATACATGATTCACCCCATTTTTTCCCGCCGATCGATCAAGTATGGATAATTATAAAGCGCCATAAGTGAGTGGTAGGGAGCACTCAATCCCCAGAATCTCTTTTTCCCCCAGTCCATGAGCAATAGGATGCGCTATTACTGCAAATAGATTGAACATTCATTCTTAGTGTCTTCACGACCATCTTAATGTTTGCCATCTTCATTTTTTAAAGTGACGGACCTGCCTTCAAGAATTTGCAATTAACTCGCTAATTGACTTTTACGTAGACATCTCATTGTCAATAATGCAGACCCACACCAAACCCAAAAAAAGAGGAGGCATTATGAAGGTAAACCGACGGGAGTTTATCCAGATCACCGGGGCAACCGCCGCCGGGCTTGCTGTCAGTGGTCTGGGCTTCGACATGCGCCCGGTTAAAGCCCATGCCCAGATGCTCAAAACCCGCTATGCCAAGGAAACCACAACTATCTGCTGCTATTGCGCGGTGGGCTGCGGCGCCATCGTGCACACCAGTAAAAAAGGTGATGGACGGGTCATCAACATTGAGGGTGATCCGGATCATGTCATCAACCGGGGTTCGCTGTGTTCCAAAGGCGCCGCCCTGGCCCAACTGGTGGAAAACAGCGAGCGTATTACCGACCCCATGTACCGGGCACCCTATTCCAAAAAATGGCAAAAAGTTTCGTGGGATTGGGCGCTGACCGAAATCGCCAAGCGTGTCAAAAGTACCCGCGATGCCAGCTTTGAAGCCGAAAACGCCCAGGGGCAGGTTGTCAATCGCAACGGCGGTATCGCGTCGGTGGGCAGTGCCGCCTTGGACAACGAGGAATGCTGGATTTATCAGGCATTGATCCGGGCCATGGGAGTCACTTATATCGAACATCAGGCCCGTATCTGACATAGCGCCACTGTTGCGGCTCTGGCAGAGTCGTTCGGACGCGGCGCGATGACCAATCATTGGATCGACATCAAAAACAGTGATTGCATTATGATCATGGGCAGCAATGCTGCCGAAAATCATCCCATATCATTTAAATTCGTCACCGAAGCCCAGCAAAAAGGGGCCCAGCTGATCAGCGTTGACCCACGCTTCACCCGAACCTCCTCCAAGGCGGATATTTATGCGCCCATCCGGTCCGGCACGGACATCGCATTTTTGGGGGGGATGATCAAATATATATTGGACAACAATTTGTATTTCGAGGAATACGTTGCCAGCTACACCAACGCGCCTTTTATTGTGGGGTCGGAATTCGATTTCAATGACGGCCTGTTCTCGGGCTACGATCCGGCGACCCGCAAATACGACAAGCGCAAATGGGCCTTCGAAATGGATGTCGACGGAGTACCCAAAATGGACCGTACGCTTCAAAACGAACGCACGGTTTTCCAACTGCTCAAAAAGCACTTTTCCCGCTACACTCCGCAGTTGGTGTCGGAGATCACCGGCACCCCCAAGGAATCACTGCTTGAAATATACAAAACGTATGCGGCCACCGGCGCCCGCGGCCAGGCCGGCACGATCATGTACGCTATGGGTTGGACCCAGCACACCACCGGCGTGCAGAACATCCGCACCATGGCGATCATCCAGCTGCTGCTGGGCAACATGGGAGTGGCCGGCGGCGGGGTCAATGCCCTGCGCGGTGAATCCAACGTCCAGGGATCAACCGATCACTGTCTACTGTGGCACATCTGGCCCGGTTACTTGAAAACCCCGCGCGCCTCGAACGTGTCGCTGGCAGCCTACAACGGCAAGTGGACGCCCAAAAGCAGCGATAGCCTGAGTGCCAACTGGTGGCAGAACTACCCCAAGTATTCCGTCAGCATGCTCAAATCATTTTTCGGGGACAAGGCCACTGCCGCCAATGATTTCGGCTATGACTGGCTGCCGAAGGTGGATGACGGAAAGGACTACTCCTGGCTGTCGCTTTTTGATGAAATGTACAAAGGCACCTTCAAAGGGTTTTTTGCCTGGGGCCAGAATCCGGCCTGCAGCGGCGCCAATGCCGGTAAAAACCGCAAAGCCTTTGCCAAACTGGATTGGATGGTTAATGTCAATCTTTTCGACAACGAGACCGGCTCATTCTGGCAGGCTCCCGGGGTGGATCCCGCCAGCATCAAGACCGAGGTCTTTTTTCTGCCGGCGGCGGCATCGGTCGAAAAAGAAGGCAGCATCACCAACAGCGGCCGCTGGAGTCAATGGCGCTACCAGGGCCCCAAACCCCTGGGCAACAGTCTGCCGGACGGCCAGATAATTATGGAGCTGGGCAATCGACTAAAGGCCGAGTACCAAAAAAGCGGCACGTTTCCGGAACCGATTGCCAACCTCAAATGGGACTACCTGACCCAAGGCGAGTACGATCCTCACAAGGTGGCCAAGGAAATCAACGGCTACTTCCTGAAAAATGTCACCATCAAGGGCAAGACCTACAAAAAAGGCACGCTGGTGCCGAGTTTTGCCTTTCTGCAGACCGACGGTTCCACCTCGTCGGGCAACTGGCTGTACTGCAACAGCTACACCGAAAAGGGCAACATGGCCGCCCGCCGCAGTCCGAAAGATGCACCCAACAACATCGGGTTATATCCGCAATTTGCCTGGTGCTGGCCGGTCAATCGCCGGATCATTTACAACCGCGCATCGGTGGACCTCAAGGGCCAACCCTGGGATAAGGAGCATCCGGTTATTGCCTTTGCCGGCAATACGGCCAACGGCAAGTACATTTCCAAAAAATGGGTCGGTGATGTGCCCGACGGGGGCTGGTATCCCATGCAAAACCCGGACGGCAGCATGCGTAAAGATTCCAAACATGCCTTTATCATGCGCAAGCATGGCCACGGCCAGATCTTCGGCCCGGGTCGAGCGGACGGTCCCTTTCCGGAACACTATGAGCCCCTGGAATGTCCCATTGAAAAAAATCCCATGAACGCCCAGCGTATCAACCCCACCGCGCCGATATACAAAACCAAGGCCGATGAATGGGCCTCCTGCGATCCCAGGTATCCCTATGTGGCCACGACTTATCGGGTGGTGGAGCACTGGCAGACCGGCGTGATGACCCGCTGGCAGCCATGGCTGCTGGAAATGCAGCCCCAGGTATTCGTGGAGATGAGCAAAGAACTTGCCAAATTAAAGGGCATTGACAACGGCCAACGCGTCAAGGTTTCCTCACCGCGCGGTGCATTGGAAGCCACTGCGATTGTGACGGCACGCCTGCAGCCCTTTAATATCGGCGGTGCCGTCGTGCATCAGGTCGGCTTGCCCTGGCACTACGGCTGGCGCATGCCGGCTAACGGGATGGAGGAAAGTGCCAATCTGCTCACGCCGGCCGCCGGTGACCCCAACACCCGGATTCCGGAAACCAAGGCATTCATGGTTAATGTCGCCAAAGCTTAGAAGGAGGTGATCGCAATGAGTAAATCCTTTTTAGTAGATACAACCCTGTGCACGGCCTGCCGGGGATGCCAGGTAGCCTGCAAGCAATGGCATGATCTGCCGGCCGAAGAAACCGTCAATCGAGGATCATACCAGAACCCGGCCGATCTCTCCTTCGACACCTATAAGTTGGTGCGCATGAGGGAAGAGGTGGTCGACGGTAAACTGAACTGGCTGTTCTTTCCGGACCAGTGCCGGCATTGTGTGGAAGCGCCCTGCGAGGAAACCGCCGGCGATCCGACCGCCATTTTCACCAATGCGGCAACCGGGGCCGTGATATACACGGCCAACACCAGGGCGTTGGACGCCGCTGAAATCATTGAATCCTGCCCCTATGACATTCCACGCAAGGCCGACGACGATACTTTGGCCAAATGCGATATGTGTAATAACCGGGTGGAAAACGGGCTGGCGCCGGCCTGCGTCAAAGTATGTCCGACCGGCGCAATGAATTTCGGTGACCGGGCTGAAATTATGGACCTGGCTCAAAAACACCTGGACATGGCTAAAAAGAAATATCCCAAGGCCATGCTGCTGGATCCGGACGATGTCAGAACGATTTACCTGGTAGGTTTGGATCCCAATCTGTATCATGAACATGCCGTGGCCTCCGTGCGCAATCAGGGTATCACACGGCAGGCGGCATTGCGAAAAATGTTCCGCCCATTTAACCGGGCCATGTCAGCCCTCGGATAGCCCGGGGATATCAGACAATGAAATAGCAGGGGAGAAGGGAGGACCCTTTCTCCCCTTTTTTATATTATAGCGATGTGGTACAGATTGGGGACAAGGTGCGAGGTGCGGTTACGGGTTGCGGGGTGCGAGGTGCGGGGTTTTCGATTGCGGATTGCAGATTTCGGATTGCGGATTGATTAAAAACGAATAGGATGGAATCGGGAATCGTGGGACTGGTGCGAGGTACGGGGAGGCGAGGTTTAGATTGCAGCGTGCGCCATACGAAATATGACGTAGGGGATCCTCGGCAAAAGACAAGAAACCCGAAACCCGCAACCTGTCACTCGATACCCGCAACCAGCAACCCGTAACTCGTAACCCGAATCCCGCAACCCGTCACCCGTAACCCGAAACCCGTAACTCGTAACCCGAAACCCGAAACTCGCAACCCGTAACCCGAAACCCGTAACACGTAACACGCAACCCGAAACCCGTAACCCGAAACTCGCAACCCGTAACCCGCAACCCGTAACCCGCAACTCGTAACCCGCAACCCGAAGGAGTACCCATGACAGCCAATTTTGCTCTTACCCCGGACCAGGTAAAAAAAGTGGTCGAGACGGTCATTAACAATAATCCGGCCTATGCCGACATGCTCGGTTTCTACGGCCGGCTCTTTGAGGCCCAGGAAGAGAGCAAAAAAAACCTGCATATCGAACCGCCGCAAATTCCGGAGGAGGTCCGCGCCGTCAAGGCGCGGGAGAAGTTCCCGCTGATCGAGATCAAGGATTTTATTTATGACAAAGCTGAATCCAACAATCTCTTCGTCACCCTTGGCAGGCTTGCCGCCCAAGCCAACCCCAAGCTTGCTGATTCAGCCGCAATCATACTGGCGGCTGTCGATACAAAATTGGACCCTTCCGGCCTGTTTGACGCTTTTTTAAACGGCAACGAAGCCCTGTTCGAAAATATTGCGGCAGAATATAAAGTCGAGAAGCGGGTCCTGGGCTTTATCACATACCACAGCTTGAAGCCTTCACTGTCCACAGGAGCCGAGCAGCTGGCGGCCTATTTGAGCACAAATGAACCCTGGTTGAAAGGGTATTGTCCGATTTGCGGCAGCGCACCGATCCTGTCGACTCTCGAAGGTGAAGGCACACGCAGATTGGTCTGCAGTTTCTGCTGGCACCTATGGCCGGTAAAAAGAGTCTGCTGCCCGTTTTGCGAGAATTCCGACAATAAAGAGCTTCACTATTTATTCAGTGAAGAAGAAAAAAATTTGAGAGTTGACCTGTGCAACAAATGCCGCAAGTACCTCAAAACCATCGACACCCGCCAGGCCGATCGATTGATATACCCGCCCCTTGAACAGATAGCGTCCCTGCATCTGGACATCAAGGCACAGGAAGAGGGATTCGATGCCGGAGTGCGCCTTTTTATGGAGGGATGAAATATGGGTTTAAGGGTTCAAGGTTCAGAGGTTCAGAGGTTCAGGGTTCAAAGGTTCAGGGTTCAAGGTTCGGGGTTTGGGAGTTAAGGGATAGGCATTCGGCGTTCGGCATTCGGTTTTAGGCTTGAGAAAGGGTATAGGGTTGAAGGTGTAAGGTGTAAGGTTTAAGGTCTACCTGGGTTTTGGGTGATATATTTTAAATTATAAAATCAAAAATCGAGTGTCGCAGTATTATATTCTGTTTATTTTATTAAAACGACGGACAACGGACGACTCACAACGGACAATATTGAGTTTCGCCAATCGCGGTATTATAATAATGGGAGCGCTTTTTCCAGCGCTCCCATTATTATTCAACCCTCAAAATCTGACATTGAAAATGACAATTACGAACCCACGCGGGCTTGCTCCCTTGTCGATAGCCATTATTATCACCTTGACTATAATTCCGCAGTGTCTGGCTGCCAAGGCGGCTGACGAGGCGGTTGCGGTTGAAACGGCCTGGTCGGTAGATCGGGCCCGACCCGGTGACGCCATTTTGCTGGCAATTGTGGCCGACATTAAGAAAGGCTTTCATCTAAATGCCGACGAGCGTCAGATTAAGTCCTTTGAAGATTTCAAACCCATTCCGACCAAGGTGACGGTCGTCGAGGCGCCGGATATAATCACCATCGAATCTCCCCACTACCCGCCGGCGGTGCCATTTAGGGCCCAATATGCCAACGGTGACCTGATGTCTTATAACGGGCGCATCGTCATTTACTTACCGGTCCGGTTGGAAACAGCTGCCGCAGCCGGCAGCCTGGAGCTCGAGCTGCAATTACAATACCAGGCCTGCACGGACACCTACTGTCTGTTTCCCAAGAAGGTTTCCCTCAAAGTGAGCCTGCCGGTGGCTGAAACCGGTGCCGCAGTTTCCAAGATCAACACGGTACTGTTTGCCGGCTACAATCCGGCGGTAACCGATTTAGATACCACAGGTGTTGATTTTGATCTTTTCGGCTGGACATTTTCGATCAATACGGCTTCCGGGTCGGGACTCATCCTGTTGCTCGTGGTAGCGGCTTTTGGGGGGATGCTGCTGAATTTCACGCCCTGTGTTCTGCCGCTGATTCCGATCAAGATCATCAGTCTGTCCCACGTGGCGCAAAACCGCAGGCAGTGCTTTATGCTGGGCTTGGCAATGTTTCTGGGCGTGCTGGTTTTCTGGCTGGCCTTGGGTGCCATGATTGCCCTGGTCAGCGGATTCAGCGCCACCAATCAATTATTCCAGTATCCGGCCTTTACGATAATCGTCGGGATTATCATTGCCATCATGGCCACCGGCATGTTCGGTTTTTTCTCCATGCGGCTGCCTAATTTTATCTATATGATCAACCCGGAGCAGGACACTTTGCGGGGCTCTTTCGGACTGGGCATATTGGCTGCAATTCTGTCGACGCCTTGCACGGCGCCCTTTATGGGAGCCGCCGCCGCCTGGGCGGCGACACAGCCACCCTGGACCACGCTGGTCACCTTTGCCGCTATCGGCATCGGGATGGCCCTGCCCTACCTGGTGCTGTCCGCCTCACCGGCCCTGGTCGAAAAAATGCCGAAAACCGGACCGGCCAGTATCCTGATCAAAGAGGTCATGGGTTTGTTCATGCTGGCGGCCGCAGCGTATTTTATCGGCGTCGGTCTAACGGCAATTTTTTCATCGCCCCCGAATCCACCCAGCAAGCTATACTGGTGGCCGGTAATGCTGTTCTGCCTGGCAGCCGGTGGTTGGCTGGCCGTTCGCACCCTCCAGGTTGCATCCGCCCAAAAGATAAAAGCCACTTTTACCGCGCTGGGTATACTGGTCATCGCTTTTTCCGCCTGGGGCGCCGTCCGGCTGACCGATAAGGGCCCGGTAGACTGGGTCTACTACACGGAAGAAAGATTTAAAGCGGCGACCAACGAGCGCAAAGCCATCGTCATGGTCTTTACAGCGGAGTGGTGTCTGAATTGCAAGGCCATGGAGCAGGGCGTATTAACTAGTCCTGCTATTGTAACGCTTTTCAAACGCGACAACATCGTGCCGATGAAAGTGGACATCACCGGCCATAATCCGGCCGGCAAGGCCAAGCTCAGAGAGGTCGGCAACCTGACCATTCCGCTGCTGGTGATCTTCGCTCCAGACGGCCGGCAGGTTTTCAAAAATGATTACTACACGGTCGAACAGATCAAAAAGGCCGTCGCCCGGGCATTGCAAACTTAAATCCTTTCAACACTGAAATCTAATTATGACAGTCTCTTAAAAGGTCGAAAAACGACCTGTTTACGATAGTGTTTAGTATTTAGTGTTTTGTGTTTGTGGTACAATATGTTGATATGACGTGCGAAGGGTTTTACCAAATACTAAACACGAAACACCAAACACACGATGAATTCGACCTTTTACGAATCCATCAATTTCGCATCCCGCATTTTTCCTGTGGTTTATTCCCCGATGCGCGGTCAAGGTACAGCGTTTTTATATGCCGGTTTATATTGGAACCGGCACCAACCTGGCAGAATGCTCGGATGTATGCCCAGCCGTTTACACACCAATAACTTATTCAGTTAATTGACAATACAGATTATTTGTCGCCACGCCAGCAATCCTCCCACCAGTGACAGAACAGGTCCGGCTGAATTGTCAACGACCTGATTTGTTTGCCTATCCCTTAAGTATTTCAGAAACTTACCGATAAAGATTATGAGCTATTGATTCCGGAAAACCCTATTTCTGGAATATCTCTCATAAAATTAAAAAGTTAAGAGAATATCAAATGAAATCTGAACTTATTGGTGTCAGTCCCAATCTTGAGACTATAAGGGTACAAATCTCACGGGTTGCCGCAACAGGCCTTAACACGATTGTCTGCGGTGAAACCGGTGTCGGCAAAGAGCTGGTGGTCAAGATGCTCTACGAACAATCACCACGCTTCGGCAAACCATTTGTGAAAGTCAATTGCGCAGCTCTACCGGACACACTCCTGGAAAGTGAAATGTTCGGCTATGAGCAGGGAGCCTTTACCGGGGCGCTTCGAAAAATGCGCGGAAAATTGGAACAGGCGCACGGTGGCCTGCTGTTTCTGGACGAAATCGGCGATATGTCCTTGCGACTACAGGCCAAACTTCTGCACGCCTTGCAGGACGGCGAATTTACACCTCTGGGATCGGAGAGCACGTATAAAAGCAATGTGTGGATAATTGCCGCTACCAACCATAATTTAAATCAGGAGATTGTCGAGGGTAAGTTTCGAACAGACTTGTACTATCGCATAAACCAGGCAACGGTTCGAATCGAACCGCTGCGCCACCGACCGGAGGACATCCCGTATTTGGTCAAATATTACGGTGATAAGTACGCGGTAGAGTTTGGAAAACAGAAGCCCACCGCCATTAAAAATGGTATGATAGATCGCTTGTGCCGCTACCATTGGCCGGGCAACGTGAGGGAGCTTCAAAACATACTCCGGCGGCTTATCATCCTGAAAGAGAGCGAGGAGGTCCTCGACTCGATGATCGGCAATGAGCGTTCCGAGATATCTACACTAACGTCTATCCGCCGCGAGCCGGCGCCTGACCTGGTAAACCTGTTGGGCCTCAACGGCAAAGAACCGGATTTAAATTCGTTGTCATTAAAGGAAATCGGGAAAAGAACCTCGGATTTCGTTGATCGGCAGGTCATTTCTTACGTTCTTGATAGAACAGGATGGAACCGCAGCCGCGCCAATAAAATTCTGGGAATCAGCTACAAGACCCTGCTGGCCAAAATCCAGGAACTGGACCTGAGGCCCCCGGAATATGAATGAAGCAGCAGCTATCATGTCTTTAATTTGACCGCCGTCAAAAAAGCGAATATCGAATTCTAAATGTCGAATGTCGTAGTGTTTATTCTATCTACTCTATAAAAAAGACTGAGCAAAGCGAATCCATCATTTGTCATTCGTCAATCTTCAATCTTCATTCGTCATTTTAACTCCCCGACACCCGAAACCTGTCTACGATCCCGCCTGAAGCGAAGCGGAAGCGGGGACACCTGACACCTGAAACCTAAATACTTGGAAAACCGTGCCGCAAGGCCAGCTTCTCAAACATCTGACAAAGCCCGGTCCCCAGGGAGAATACGGACCCGATGGTAAGATTTTGATCGGCAGTCGCATCGAAAAACACATTCAGACTGGAATCCAGGCCGTCTTCCGGCAGCCAGTAGCATATTATGATAGGAACGCGCGGCAACGGGTGCAGGACCATGGAAATATCCGATTCAAACTGCTTGTCCACCTGGATCCCGCCGAAAAGGCGCACCAGATCGTCAAACAGATCCGTGTAATAATCTGCTACCTTTTTTAGCGGCGCTTCGCAGCGTTTTTGAAACAGCGGATAGCGTTCCTTGCCTTCTCTCAATTCCCGAAATGAAAGCCAGTTTCCCGTAACCGGCAATCCTTTCCCATAGCGGATGTAATCGAGAAACGGAATGGCCACCCATGGATTGATATGGATGTCGGCCGCAAGTTGTCCGTTGGTATCGACGCTGAAATCCTTGCCGAGTATCTTGACTGTCAGCTTGCCGTCGGAAAATTCGGCTCCCACCCGCTCAGCTGCCGCAGCAAGATCGATGCTGCAAACTTCGGTTTGCAGCATCGCAAGATATTCTTCGCGGTTGGGTTCAGCGGTATCTTGACTTTCAGATTTATCGCGGAACCGATTAAGGGTGGCCTGATCCAGTTTGGGACAGCGCTGGATCTTTTTTCGGCCCTGGTAGACGGCACCCGCAAATGCCAGGCAGGTCTTTTCACCGCATTCCCGGCAATTCGACTTGTCGAGCAACTGGAAAATTTCCATGGCATTTTTAGGTCGCGGCATAGTTATCCTTTTCCAAGATCCGAAACTCCCAATCTTGGTCGTCAGGGCTGAACCTATTTTATTTGAAGGGTAAGGATCAGGATTTTCCGGGCACGGATGATTTTAGCCTCCAAAGAACTTTTGGCCTTCGCCATAATCGCCTCAGCAGTTTTTACATCAGCTAGCGGTTGCCGATCAAATTCGATGATAATATCACCGGTCCGAAGTCCGTCCTTTTCCGCCTGACTGCCGGGTCGCACGGCGGATGCCATCACCCCGCGGCTGGATTCCAAAGCCAAATATTTGGCCATCTCCGCCGATATATTCTGCATTTTCAGACCATACTTCGGGCCGGTTTTCGGGGATTCTTCCAGAGGGACGGACATTGATTCAAATAGATTTTTATTGATAAATATCGGCGCATCGAACTTCAAGGCCAAGACGATGGAGTCACTGGGTCTGGCGTCGATCTCAAATTGGGCATCATCCTTTTGAACGGACAGGGTTGCGTAGAAGACGTTGTCCTTGGAATGGGTAATGATGACGCGGTGGATGTTGCCACCGATTTGGCTGATTATCTTGGCCAGCAGATCATGGGTGAGGGGACGGAAGTGCTCCGTTCCCTGGAGTTCCGAATGAATGGCGCGTGCTTCTGATAGGCCGATCCAGATTGGAAAGGCCCGTTGCTCAGCCGAATCGGCGAGGGTCACAACAGGCTGCTGGCTGGCAGGATCAATAAACAGGCGGTATACCTTGACCGGGACCAACGCTTTACTCCCGGCTGGGTCTGCAGCAGTCGTTTTCGCTGCCGATCCGGCCTGGGAACAGGTGGAGGCTGCAAGCCAGAGCCCGATAATGGCGATAGCGTGCCAAATCTTACGTTGAGTTAATCTGGTACCCATGGCCAAGGGGATACCAAAAAAAAAGGCATCCGGTCAAATCAAAAACTAAAATAATCGGATGCCCGGCTTAAAAATCGAACCTGAAAGGGCAAATTATCCAGGCGGCCTACATCAGTCTCATGATCACCAGTACCAGGATGACGATGACCAGGACGGAAATCGCCAAGCCCAGGGCATCCCCACCCGCAGGAAGCTGCTCGACTTGATCGGCCAGTTGAATTACCTCAGCATCCGATAAGCTGTTAAGGCGGGCATCGGCTTCGAGGGGATCAACTCCCTGTGAAACTATGGCGGACCGGACATCTTCACGTACCATAAATTGCTTAATAGTTTCACGGGCCTCCTGGCCGCGGCTCATATCCAGCAGGGTTTCAGTTTCAACCAGGGCCGCGAAGGCCGCCTGGTAGGGTACCGAAAGCAGCATGGTTAATACGATCATCAGCAATGCGACGGGGTGAGCTTGTTTACGAATTTGATGCATGTTCTTCCTCCTGGTAATTCAGTTGACTTTTATTTTTGAAAAAAAATAAGCGCCTGGCCCGGGCATGCCGGAACCGGGCATAAAGGTAATTGGAACGGTTTCGCATTCGTCCGTTCGAACCGGAAATTCGTCGGATGCATTATTTGTTATCAGATCATAATTTTACTAAAATTTCAACAATACTTTTATAATCATCTGTATTTATTATATAAATAATAAAAATAAAATTGGATGCATTTTTACAGCCACAGGGTTTTCGCAGTGAAGTCGAATAGTGAAAGGAATGATAAGTGGATGAATGACTGGTGGAATTATAACAGACAGCTATTTCAATAAATCATGGAATTTTTTATTCAGAAATGAACCGTGCCGTCGCCCGTGAATCCGTTCAACGATCTCGCCTTGTTTAACCAGCAGCAGCATCGGTATCGCGAACAGTGCAAATTTTTCGACGGCTTTCTCGCCGTACCAGTAAACGGGAAAATCAATTTTCAATGCGTTGACAACCGGCTGCATGGCTCCTGCCCCATCCAGATCGATGCTGATGCCGATAATTTCCAATCCCTGGCTTCTAAATTTTTTGTAAAGCTTATTCAAGGTCGGCAGTTCATCAATACAGGGAGCGCACCAGGCAGCCATGAAAACCACCGCCAGCCGGTTGGTTTTGTTACCAATTTTAGCATCCAGCTCTGTTTCATGGATCTCAACCACGGTATTGGCTGCGGATACTTTGGCGGAAAACCCGGCGAAAGCAACCAGTGTCAAACCCAAAACGAAACCGATCGAGCCATATCTGCCCATAATCATAATTATCGCCTTTTTTCAAAGAAGACAGAGGTCAGAGAACAGAAGTCAGAAGACAGAGGTCAGAGAACAGAAGACAGAGGACAGAAAACAGACGCCTATCGCCTTGCACCCGTTGCCTTAAACCTTCTACCTTTTACCTCTACCAATTCCAACCCCCCGCACTCCTATCCTTTACCGAAGGCCATGTGCCGTGCGCCGATTGCCTGTTTTTCCACCCCGCACCCTGTAACCCGCAACTCGCAACCCGTTCCTTTACTTATTCATTTTCTCCAGCGATGTGGCACAGGATTCCAGGTCCGGTCGTTTGTTGATGTCGCTGACATGGATGTCACGGATAATGCCTTTTTTGTCGATATAAAACAGGGCTCTTTCGGAGACGCCCTCGGAGCGCAGCACCCCGTAGCGATCGGCCACCGCGCCATGCGGCCAAAAGTCGGATAACACCGGAAACCAGAGCTTGCCCATCTGTTTGGTCCAGGCATACAGCGTTGGAACATTGTCAACCGTTATTCCAAGCAGAATGGCATTGTTCATGTCAAATATTTCCTGGGCGATGTTGTAGCCGGGCCACTGATCCGAGCACACCGGTGTCCAGGCGGCCGGGACAAATGACAACACCACGTTCTTGTGTCCGCGGTACTGGCTGAGGGTCACTTTCTCGCCGGATATTGACGGCAATGTAAAGTCGGGCGCCGGGTCCCCGATGTTCACCTTTAGTTCGCTGTCGATCGGCTTGAGCTGCCCCGGATCATAAATGTTTTCCTGAAAAGCGGACGATGCTCCGAAAACCCCGGGCACCAGCACGAGAACCATCAAACCGACGCAGGTGATTGCTGCAGATGATGTTTTCATGGATTACCCCCAAATTGAATTGAAGATTGAAAATTGAAGATTGAAGATTTAATGATGTCGCTTCGCTCCGCCCTTTTTAGATCGAGAATATACCATAAACTTAGAGCTTTCAGCTTTCAGCTTTCAGCTTTGAGCTTTGAGCTTTGAACTTTCAGCTTTGAGCTTTCAGCTTTCAACCTGCGCGCAGCGCAATCCCGCAATGCGGGTTTACATCAACCCCGAATCCCGCAACAGCTTTTCCAATAATTCATCGGCGCCTTTGGCCCCGCCGAGCTTGGAATAGTATATCCGGTAGGATCCGTCCTGCTGGATACGGATGCCGATAAAATAGGGGGTTCTAACCTCTCCCAGCTTTTTATGAATTTTAAAATCGCCATCCGGAAAAAGCGGGAAAGGTATATTATACGTTTTTTTAAAATAGCCGACTTCAAATGCTGAGTTGCCGACACCGATCCCGATGAGTTTAACCTTGCCTCTAAGCTTCTCGTCACTCTCAATTTTGCGGTACATGGCGTTTACAGAAGGAGCCTCCTTCTGACAGAAGGGTCAGTACATGCTGAAAATTTCAATCAGAACGACTTCCGCTTTAATCTCAGGTATGCTGAAGGTTTGTTTCCCGCTGACACCAAGATAAAGCTGCGATTCAGCGTCTTGAGGTGCGGCAAGTGTAATCTCGGGCAGCTTGCCCCCCACCGCCGGCGGTTGAGAGGCCGCGGCCAGTGCAATGGACAGAAGAAAACCCAATGCTGCGGTAAGCAAAATCTTTGTATAGGATTTCATCGTTTCAGCCCCCCTTCCGAACAACGGTCTCGGAATTGTTATGCCCCAAAATTAATATTAAGATTATGTTTCTGAATTTAGCTCCGTGATCGGCGCACTCGATTATTTGCAGTAGGTCGACCTTGAACCGCACGAATGGCCGTCAGGGCCAAAAATTCAGCTAATAACATAGGGCAACAACCCCAGTGGGTCAACTTAATAGCTGAATTTCGCGTCAATTTTTAGTCAAAAATAGCTTTTAAACAAAGACTTACTCTGCTAAGGTGCAGGCGTCTTATCCGCAACCAAGTTGGAATTGAAATAGGTTAACGCTAGGTTCCAGGTTCAGGGTTCAAAGGTTTCAACCGATGGACGTTGCTTATTTTGCTTCTCAAAATGTAGATTACCCCGGCTTACCTCACTGGGAGAAACGGCTTTATCTGCACCATAAAAACAAAATTCCATTGGCAAGAGCTGATTTGATGTTCTCAACTAGGAACGTTGAACCCTGAACCGCGTAACCGTGGTTTAAAATATGCACGCCAGATTTATGGATTAATCAACGGTAAAGGGAACGGGCTTATGACACGGGTGACAATTTCTGTGACGAGTTTTGCAGCAGCACTCCTGGTATTTTCTGTTTTGGCTTTCGCCTCCGATAAACCAACCCCCAACCAAACGGATTTTATTCCCGGCGCCACCGATCATCAAACGAAAATCATCCTGGCCGCATCGTCACAACAGGCCAACGCCGGCTCCGATGCAGCCCATGATCAGTCGGACGGACACCACGGTCATGCCAACCTCGGTAAAATTCTACCGCTGTGGAGCTGCATCCCGTTTGCCGGGATGCTGTTGTCAATCGCTTTATGCCCTTTGCTCATGCCCGATTTTTGGCATCATCACTTCGGCAAAATCTCAGCCTTCTGGGCCGCAATTCTGGGCATCCCGTTTCTGATCGTGTTCAAGGGCGATGCCTTGTATGAAGTGCTTCATATTATCCTGGCAGACTATGTGCCGTTTATAATACTACTGTGGTCTTTGTACACCGTTTCCGGCGGAATACTGTTGCGCGGCAAGCTGCGCGGGACTCCGCTAGTCAATTTGAGCATTCTCATAATCGGAACGCTGCTGGCTTCCTGGATGGGTACAACCGGTGCGGCCATGCTGCTGATACGTCCTTTCCTGCGGGCCAACAATTACCGCAAGAACAGAACCTTTATGGTAGTGTTTTTCATTTTTCTGGTGGCCAATGTCGGCGGATCGCTGACCCCCTTGGGAGATCCGCCGCTGTTTTTGGGATTTCTGCACGGGGTTTCATTTTTCTGGACGTTCAACATCCTGCCCCACATGGTGCTGGTTGTCATTTTGCTGCTGGTGATTTATTTTATTCTCGATACCTACCATTATCGCAAAGAAGGGGTTACGGCGCCCGACGAGGATGGCGTCAAACAACCCTTGAAGCTGGAAGGAATTCATAATTTCATTTTTCTGGCAGGCGTCGTCGGCGCGGTGTTGATGAGCGGTATGGTGGACTGGGGCGAAATCAACACCTTCGGAGTCCACCGGGCCGTGCAGGATTGGGTGCGTGATTTACTGCTGATCGTTATGGGAATCCTTTCCCTGGTAACGACCCGGGTCAGTCTGCGTGAAGACAATGACTTTACCTGGTTTCCCATCGTCGAGGTGGCCTATCTTTTCATCGGAATATTCATCACCATGATTCCGTGTTTGCTGATATTAAAGGCGGGATCCCAGGGGGCCCTGGCGTTTCTGGTCAACGGGGTGACCCAGCCGTTTCACTATTTCTGGGTAACCGGCACGCTATCGAGCTTTCTGGACAATGCGCCGACCTACCTCACATTTTTTAACACCGCCCTCGGCAGCTTCTATGCCGGCATGACCGAAGCCGAGGCGGTGCCCTTGCTAATGACGGAAAGCGCCATCTATCTCAAGGCAATTTCCGCCGGGGCGGTATTTTTCGGAGCGTGCAGCTACATCGGCAATGCCCCTAACTTTATGGTGCGCTCCATTTCCGAGGAGGCCGGAACACCGATGCCGAGCTTTTTCGGCTACATATTGAAATATTCCTTGGTGTATTTAATCCCGACTTTTGTGGTGGTGCATCTGGTATTCTTTTAAAAATACACAGCTTGTAAATGACGGGCATAAGGCCTCTTGAGACATGATGGTATATAATTGCCACAACGGTTCTTGCAAACTAGGCGCTGTGTATTTTTAATATTGTTTTTAGATCAACTTGTTCAGGCATTTTTGGTATTTAGGTAAATCAGGGCTCCATAGCCCAAAGAAATAAAAATTTATACATCGTCTGATAAAGACAGTAGTTGCGAAGTATAGGACTATGGGAGTTAGAATTTTTCCAACACTCCACTACTCCATTACTCCAAGGTTGCCCGAATCAGGCAATGCTTAACCAAAGGCAATTTCACGTGATTGATGAATTATTAAAATCAAATATTGCCATCGTGGGCGGTGGGCGGTTTTGCAAAAATCTGCTGGAGCTGTTTTACAGTGAGCCTTTTGAAGCGAATCGCCCCGCGATCCTTGGGGTGGCCGACAAGGACGATCAGGCTGAGGGGCTGGTGTATGCCGCCGGCAAAGGCATCTTCACCACTAACGATTACCGGGAACTTTTTGATCTGGGAAATTTACAGGTCCTCATGGAACTGACGGCCGATGATAAAGTGAGTGTGACCCTCAGCATGGCAAAGCCTGAGGCGGTGAGGCTGATCGATCATGTCGAGTCCCGCACGGTCTGGACCTCGCTGCAGGTGGAAGCAGAAAAGCGCAAGGCGTTGAAAGAGCTGAGTCAACACAAGGACAGCAATCAAGTTATCGACGTCCTGTTCGAGCAATTTGCCGACCGTCTGGGCGATGTGATCCGGCAGCGAAGCGATCGCTATGTCGAAATAGAGCGGGAGCTGATCGAAAGCGAAATCGCCCTTTCGCAGATCATCGAGGGCAGCACCATACCCACCTTCGTCTTGAACCAGGATCATATCGTTACCCACTGGAATACGGCCATGCAAAGACTCACCGGCACGCCGGCGGCATCGATCGTTGGAACCACCCGGCCTTCGACGCCCTTTTGGGGAGAAGAGCGACCCACCATGGCGGATGTAATTCTGGATCAAATCAGTGAAGATGAAATTCAAAAATTGTATGGCGAAAAATGGCGCAAATCCGCCCTGATTGAAGAAGCCTACGAAGCAGAAGTGTTTTTTCCGCGTTTAGGGGAAAGCGGCAAATGGTGCTGGTTTACGGCCGCACCTATCAAGGGCCACGACGGCTCCATCGTCGGGGCCATCGAAACCCTCTGGGATAAAACCGAAGACAAAAAAGCCGAAGAGGAACGGGAACGCCACACCAAGGAGCTAAGCACGCTTTGCACCATCTACAGCGCCCTGAACGCGCCGACCGATTTGGAGTCCAGAATCAATCAGGCCGTGGAGGAATTGTTGGATTTCCTGGCCGCCGACGGTATCTGCATCTACCTGCTGGCAAATGACGGCAAATACTATCTGCGCTTTTGCCGGGGACTTTCGCAGGAGGCCTGCCGGCAGCTCAACGTTCTCGATGAAAACAGCATCATTCACCGGGTTGCCCAAAGCCATGAATACGCCATTTATGAAGAATTGGCCGATGATTGTCCGGATGAAATCTGCACCCTGGAGCGCGATGACATCGCTTCCATTGCCTATGTCCCCATCAGCAGCAAGGAGAAGAAAACCTTTGGCGTCATCCGTATCGGCAGTCGAACGCCGATGTATTTCGATCATGAACAAAAAAACGTTCTGGAATTGATCGGCAATCGTATCGGGGTGGCCATCGAAAACGCGATGCTGCAGGAGCAGTACATTAAATCGGAAAAAAAATATCGCACCCTCTTCAACAATGACCCCCACCCGATTTTTATCCTTGACAGCCAGACCTTCAAAATTATGGATATGAATCAACGCGTCCAGGACAGCTACGGCTATTCGCGCCGAGAACTGCTGGGCAAGCCGTTTCTCGAAATCGGGGAAGAGGATGACGAAGAAATGGCCCAGGCCTTAAAAAACCTGGCAGAAGATCAATCCCTGCTGTTCACCAAAAAGCGACATTTCCGCAAGGGCCGCCAACCGTTTTACGTCAACATCAATATCAGTTTTGCCAAATACGGTGAGCGCAATGTGATTATTGTTTCAACCACCGATATCACGGAAGTCGTCGAAAAAGAAACGCAACTGATACAGGCCGGGAAAATGACCACCCTGGGGGTGATGGCCGCCGGCATGGCCCATGAAATCAATCAGCCGCTGAACGTCATCCAGGTCTGCGCCGACTTTTTCTTGAAAATGCTGAGGCGGGGCGCCCGCATCGACGACGAAGATCTGCGCACCATGGCCCAGGATATCGTCGCCAATGTCGAACGCGCCACCGGTGTAATCAAACACGTCCGTGATTTCGCCAGGCAATCCGAGCTGGTGCACAGCAAAGTCAATATCAACGATCCGATCAAGGATGTCTTCAAAGTTCTGGGGCATCAGCTGAAAGTTCACGATATCGATGTTCAGCTCGATCTGGCGCCGGAATTGCCGGATATCATCGCCGAGCACAACCGGCTGGAGCAGGTGTTCATCAACCTGGTGTCCAATGCCATCGATGCCATGGATGAAAAAAGCAGCCAGCCCGACGTCCAGGATCCGACCAAACGGCTAACCATTAAATCTTTTATGCAGGATGATCAGGTCACGGTGCTGGTTTCCGATACGGGTACCGGGATGACCGAAGAGGTAAAGAATAAAATTATCGAACCCTTTTTTACGACGAAAAAAGTCGGCAAGGGCACCGGGCTGGGGGTCAGCATCAGCTACGGCATTGTAAAAGACTATGGCGGCAGCATCGATATCGAAAGTGAAGTCGGCCGCGGCACCACCTTCAGGCTGATGTTTCCCGCGGCAACCGTTTAGCGCAATGCGCAAAGCGCATGGGGCATGGCGCATGGGGCATGGCGCATGGCGCATGTCGCTTAGGGTTGAAGGTGGACGGCAGAAGGTGTATGGTATACGGCGAACGGTATATGGTTTAGGGTATAAGGTGTAAGGTAAATGTCAAATGCTGAACCGTTAACATTAAACCAGGCGTGTGATGTCGACTTGTTACATCGTAGTTCTAAGAGCAAAGTTAGAAGCCGGAGGCGAAGACCTAAACCTTAAACCTTATACCCTAAACCTTATACCCTGAACATTCGAACCTCTGAACCTTTTAAAATTATGAACAAAATCCTGTTAATCGATGATGAACCCGACATTCTGCGGGTGCTGGGCATATCGCTGAAGGCCGATGGTTATGAGGTCATTCCGGCCCTCAACGGGGCTGAAGGGCTGGAAGCATTCACCCGGGAAAAACCGCCCATTGTCATTACAGACATCAAAATGCCGGGGATGGATGGGATCGAGGTGCTGGAAAAAATTAAAGCGCTCGATGCCGACACGGAAGTCATTATCATCACCGGCCATGGTGACATTGACAACGCCATTGAATCTCTGAAATACGGTGCTTCGGACTTCATCAACAAACCCGTACGAGACGAAGCCCTGACAATCGCGTTGGCGCGGGCCAAGGAAAAACTTGACATCAAGCAAAAGCTTAAAGAGTATACGACGGATCTTGAGAAGAAAATCGAGGTTGCCACCAGCGAACTGAGGCGGCAAACCAATTTTCAGATCAGGCTGATCCGAAGCTCCAACGATGGCATTGTCGCCACCGACCGGGACTTGAAGATTGTAATCTATAATCCGGGTGCAGAGAGCGTATTCGGCTACACCCAGGCGGACGTGATTTACAAAATGGCGATAACGGATCTTTTCCCGGCAGACATCGCCGACCAGTTTCAAAGGGCGCTGGAGCGGGATAACGGGATCAAGGATTTCGCCTGGCGTGAAACCTCGATCGTCTCACAGGATGGGCAGACCATCCCGGTCCGTTTTTCAGGCACGATCTTGCAGGAAAACGGCCGGGAAATGGGTACTGTCGCTTTTTTCCAGGATTTGCGAGAAATCAAGCGGCTGGAAAAGGAGCTGGTCAAATCCGAAAGGCTGGCCGCCGTCGGCCAAACGGTAGCCGGTTTGGCCCACGGCATAAAAAATATACTACACGGGCTCAAGGGGGGCAGCTACCTGGTCGATATCGGGATCAAGCGCGATGACACCGAGAAGCTGAAAAAAGGCTGGGACACCATCAAGCGCAATATCGGCCGGACTTCCAACCTGGTGATGGATTTGTTGTCATATTCCAAAGAACGCGAGCCGGAATACGAAGCCTGCGAACCCAACCAGATCGTCAATGATGTTGCCGCATTGGTTGACGATAAAGCCCGCGAACACCAGGTTGAAATCGCCCTGGAACTTGACGACACCATCGGCGAAGTCATTATGGATCCCTCGAGTATCCATGAAGTGCTGTTGAATCTGGCGTCAAACGCCGTTGATGCCTGTCTGTTTGATGAGGATTTGACTAAGCAATGGGTCGTAAAACTGACGACCGCCAAAGAGCCGGAAAATATGATCAAGTTTGAGGTTTCCGACAACGGCGCCGGCATGAACGAAGAGGTTTTGCAAAAGCTGTTTACCTCATTTTTCAGCACCAAAGGCCACCGGGGAACCGGGCTGGGCCTGATGGTAACCCGCAAACTCATCGAAGAGCACCAAGGCAAAATAGAGGTGACATCCCGTTTGAAATCAGGAACCAGCTTCACCGTAAGGCTGCCGTATGAAGTTGCAAATGCTGAAGGCAGCGGCAGTGATGCCGTTTCAGGATAAGCCGTGATATATGGCAAAATAAAACGGAGCATTTAAATGACGGCTTCTGGCACCATTAAATTTTAAGATATTATGCTAAGTCATTCCACAAGGAGGTTGTATCATGGCCCAAAAAGTACTGGTGGTAGATGATGATCCGGATGTTCGGTTGTTCAGTGTGACGGTATTGGAGGAAAACGGTTATACGCCTTTGGAGGCGGCCAACGGTGAAGAAGGCCTTAAGATGATCAAGCAGGAGAAGCCGGAATTGATTATCCTCGATGTACTGATGCCCCGCCAAAGCGGTATCCGACTGTACCGCGAGCTCAAAACAGACCGGTCTTTTAAAGATATCCCCATTATCATATTATCTGGGATAGCGAAAAAGACATTTTTGCGCTCCCAGAAGGCTCTGACCGAGTTTGGCGGCAAGGAAGTGCCGGAGCCCAAAGTCTATCTGGAAAAACCCGTCGAACCCGACGTTTTGGCCGGAGAAATCAATAAAATCCTGGCCTAAACCCTTAGTTTTGAATGAACAAAAATAAAAACAAATGCGAAGCATTTAAATATTAATCCGCCGAACTTTCGATATAAGACAATCTTCCGTTTTCTCAAGAATTAGTCTAAGCCCTGAATATACCATGATTAGGGCGGATTAATGCGGATTAATGCGGAGTGACTGAAAAAATGAAAATTTCGAGACTACTTTTTGTCACCAAGTTCGAGGAACTGGGTTTTGATGCCGTACAGGCGTTGCTGAGCCTGACCAAAGCGGACCTGAACCACGTTGTCTTTATCAATGTCATCGAAAGGGATCGATTTGCCATGAGCCGGGTGGGCTACCGCAAAGATGAAGAAATTCGCTTGCGGGAAGCGGCCAATATCCGATTTATAGACTGGTCCGAAAACCTGTTCGAACAAGGCCTGGAAGTCGGTGTCTATATAGTGGTTGGCAAATTGGTTTCAGAGGTCATCAAGGCCGCCAAAAAAGAAGAAACCGACCTGATCGTGATCGGGCGCTCGCATAAAGGTGTGCTCGAACATTTGTATTCAGGTTCCGACGTAACGGAGTTGCTGCGCAGGACGGCAACGCCCGTGCTGGTCTATAAGCATTTGTCGGAAACAGCAATCTCCATAGAAAAACCGTTTGAAAGGCCGCTGCTGGCCATGGACTGGTCACCGGCCAGCCTAAAAGCGGTCGAGTACCTAAAGGGACTCAAAGATGTCGTGCGGGAAGTGCGGGTTATGCACGTTGTCGCTGAAAAGGATTTGAAAGGCACCTCGGCCATGGGGATCCAAAAAACACGCAAAGATACCCGGGCCAAACTGGGGGAGATTTGTGAGGAATTTGAAGCCAAAGGCATCGCGGCCCGCGAGCACGTTTACATCGGTGATCCGGATGAGCAAATCGAAAAAGCGGCCAGGGATTGTCAGGCATCCATGATTGTGTTAGGTTCCTCGGCGAAAACGGCCTGGGTGGAAAAATGGCTGGGCAGCACGCCGCGCTCGATTGCCGAAACGTCAGTTTATCCAACCCTGTTGATACCGCCGGAAAAGGCTTGAAGAATCAAACGGTTTGGGTGGTGATGAGAAACGTTAACCTAAAAAACATAAACTGAGCAAAAACCAGATGACAGCCATGGGTTATTGGTTATTCGTTATTGGTTATTGGGAAAATGAAATTAATCGAGTTTACGATTCGAAAACCGATAGGAATAAAAGGCGCTTATAGCCGAATCAACCAACAACTAATAACGAATAACGAATAACGAATAACTAAACACGCGGAGGCTTGTAATGGCGGTAGTCACGATTTCAAGACAATTTGGTGCCGGTGGGATCACCCTCGGCAAAATGGTCGCGGAAAAATACGGCTACGTATTTGCCGACACGGAAGTCATCAAAATGGTTGCCGAAATGGCCAATGTTTCCACCCATTTCGTCGAAACGGTCGAAAAAGAAGCCGGTGGCAAGTTTTCCAAATTTATATCAAGAATGGTATCGAAACCACTGGTCGATCGCATTTTAAAGGATGAACGCGGTTACATCGACGAAGAGATATATCTGGATTATCTGGTTTTGATCATCGCCCAGATGGCCGATGACGGCAATGTCGTCATACTGGGACGGGGAAGTCAATATATTTTAAATGACCATCCGGACGCCTGCCACATCCTTCTGATTGATGAGTTTGAAAACCGCGTGCGCTTTATGCAAGAGCATTACGATCTTTCAAAGAACCGGGCAATGCAAGTTGTCAGAGGCGAAGATAAACGACGCAAAAATCTTTACCAGAAATTAGGCAAGACGGATTACGACAATCCCGCACTTTACCACCTGGTGCTGAATATGAATAAGATCGGCTTGGAAAAAGCGCTTAAATTGGTGTGCGAACTCGTGGACAATTAAAAGGTTGCACCTTGTGGTTTGATTGTGCTACCGTCGAGCAAGAAAATTGACGGCCCGTTGATCGGGTTAAAATCGGTTTTCTACAATCCAATTATGATCACGGTTTATATTTGTCTGTAGAGCCTGAATTGAGAAGTTCCGAATCAAGTTTCGAACACTGAGAGGAGGGTTAAGCCATGACAGTCAAACTTAATCAGTATTGGACCGTTTTTCCCGATAAAACCGAAGAATACAACAAATTTATCTTAAAAAAGTATATTCCGGGGGTTAACAAGTTAGGTTTGCACACCGTGGCCGTTTGGACGGTACTGGTGGGCGCTTACAGCGAAATCATGTTTGAAAGCGTAACCAGTGATTTGGACCAAATTGAAAAGGCATTGAAGGACAAAAAATACAAGGAGTTAAAAGGCAATCTGCTCAATTACGTCAAAAAATATAAAACCAAGGTTCTGGTCCAGACCGGTAAAATGGATACATATTCCACCGATATTCGCGAAGATACCGTTAAATTCAATCAGACCTGGGATTTAATCGGTGACAAACGGGCATACGGCCGCTATGTCATAGACGAATTTTATCCACTTCTCGAAGAATTAGGCATATTGGTTGCACAGGAATGGGAAGTCTTAATAGGAGACGGCCCCAGCATTATCTGCGAAGGCAGAGCAAAGGATATAAGTAATCTCATACAAAACTTACAGAGCGATAGGTTCCAAAAGGCAAAACAGAAACTAAAAAAATTCGTCGATAATTACGAAAGCCGTATTCTTATGTTTCATATCCAAAAAATAAAAGGATATAAATCAGTAAGCTATCGTGTGGTCTCCCATTAAACCGTTTTAAAAGAGCACATTCCGAATTCAATTCAAGATAAAAACCTGGCAACACTTAGTTATAACTTCTCGTTGCCGGGTGCAGGATAGGCGGAGTCAATCGGCCGATACATTCCTAATATTATGTTACCGAAGATTCTCATCGCTTGCTGGATCTCAAAGATTCGTTTTGCGACTTTGGCACTGGAAGACCCTGATCAATGTTCAATATTTCGCGCAACCCAACCAGAAACCGCATTTCCGCCTTGCCCTTTGTCCTAACATTTCTTATCATGTTTTCCTTTTGGGTGCTTTTTTCCGGCAAATTCGACTTCTTCCATATTTCTCTGGGAATCGGATCCAGCCTGTTTGTCGCCGCATTTAGCAAAGACCTATTTTTTCCTTCAAGCATAAGACCAGGATTTATTGTCTGCTGGTTGCGGTTTGCCGGTTATGTCCCCTGGCTTTTTTACCAAATTTTTCTCGCCAATTTGCGTATACTCTATCTTGTCTTTCATCCCAGGATGAAAGAACTGATCGATCCCAATGTCATTTATTTTACCAGCAAATTATCCAATGACATCTCCCGTACCACATTTGCCAATTCAATAACATTAACTCCCGGCACGATCACCGTTAATGTCAGTGTGCTGGGAAAATTCACGGTGCATTGTATAGATGATAAATCGGGCCGATCCTTACCCGGCGAAATGGAGGAAAGGATCGGCAAGGTGTTCAACGAGTGATGCAAAATGTATTTCTATATTCAGGGATATTCCTGGGCTTGATAATGCTGTTGTCGCTTTATCGGGCTGTGGCCGGACCCACGGTGCTGGACCGTTTAGTGGGCGTCAATGCCATTGGAAGCAAAACCACAGCGCTCTTGGTAATCATCGGGTTGATTTATCAGCGAGTCGACATGTTCGTTGATATCGCATTAGCTTACGCCATGTTGAATTTCATCGCCGTACTGGCGGCGTCCCGCTATTTCCAGAAGCAAAAGGGCTTGTATGATGAAGGGAATAGAAAGTAAGCGGAAAATGTCGAATGTCGAGTGCCGAATACCGAATGCCAAATGCCGAATAGGCCCGAAGAGGAAGTAAGGTATGATCAACCTTATCGTAACCATCCTATTGATCTGCGGCTTGATCTTTTTTGCCGGCGGCGCCGTAGGCATTATCCGATTTCCGGATTTCTATTCCCGCTTGCATCCGGCCGGCAAACTTGACACCGCCGGACTTTCGACCACAATGGGGGCGTTGGCGTTATATACCGCCAGTTCGTTTTCCCCGGCGAACCTGATCACCGCCTTAAAAATCATCCTCATCTTTGTTTTTGTTTTTATCACCAGTCCCACCGCAACGCATGCCATCATCGATGCCGGGGCTAGAGCCGGATTGGCACCATGGAGAAAGGAGTCTGAAAACGAAAAATGATTTGGCAGATCGAGCTAATCATATTGGCCATTGTGATTGTTTGCGGCATCAGCGCCCTGACGGTGAAAGATCTGTTGAGCGCCGCTGTCCTTTTTGGCGCGTATAGTTTTATGATGTGTCTTTTATGGGCCATTATGGGGGCCGTTGACGTGGCCTTTACCGAAGCGTCGGTAGGGGCTGGTGTCAGCACGGTTCTGTTTGTTGCGGCTATTTTTCACACAACCCGGAGGACCAAGGATTGAAAGCTATCGGATTAATTCTGGTAACCTTTCTGGGGGGTCTTTTAATTTATTGTTCTCTCGATTTCCCTCTCTGGGGAGACCCGCACTCACCTGCCAGCACCCATGTGTCGCCTTACTACATTGAAAATACAATCAAAGACACTTCAGTTCCGAATATTGTTACAGCTGTACTGGCCGACTATCGCGGATATGACACCATGTTCGAAACCATTGTCATATTTACGGCCGGGATTGCCTGTATCTTTCTGTTGAGAACCTTCAGGACAGTAGAACCGGATATTCGGCTCTACCGCCATATTCCAACCAGCATCACCTTGCGCATCGAAAAAGGAGGCAAGTTTCCCGAAGACTCGAGTGATTTCGAACGCCTCGATACCGTTTGGATCCCACACGCGTTGATTGTAAGGACCACGTGCCGATTGGTAATCCCATTTATCCAAATATTCGCGCTGTATGTCATTGCCCATGGACACTACAGTCCCGGTGGAGGGTTCCAGGGCGGGGTTATCATGGGAGCGTCGATGGTTCTTATGGCCATTGCGTTTGATCTAAGATCGGCCATCAGGCGTTTGAGTGAACGGATGGCCATGTTTTTATGTGTGCTCGGGGTTGTCATTTACGCCGGGACCGGCATCCTTTGCATGTTATTTGAAAAAAACTATTTGGATTACAGTGCCCTTGCTTTATTTGGATTAGATCCGGTGAGCGTACGCTCTCACGGTATTCTGATTGTCGAAATCGGCGTGGGCATCGTCGTGATGGCAGTTATGATAATTCTTTACTACATCCTGGCATCGAGCGGCAAACTGGATGAGGGATTGTAATGATGGATGGAACGTTCGAAATCCTGGTCTCGAGAATCAATTACTGGGTATATATCGCCCTGATGATGATCGGTCTGTACGGGATCATTGTCAAAAAGAACATCATGAAAAAAGTCATCGGTTTGAGTATATTGCAAACAGCGGTGATTTTATTCTTTGTCTCTATCGGGGCCAAAATAAATGCCACGATACCCATTATACCCCAGGCGCCTGATTCCGGCCAGACGGCTGTCAGCGCCGTCCATTTCATCAATCCACTTCCCCACGTACTCATGCTCACAGCCATCGTTGTGGCGGTCGCAACGCTGGGGGTGGCCCTTTCATTGATCATAAAGATTTATAGACAGTACAATACCTTGGAAGAGGATGAAATACTTCCGCAATATAGAGAAGACGCTGTAATAGACTAGGTTTGTTCAACGTAGAGAGAATGGTAGAAGGCAGAAGGTGCAGGTGCAGGTGCAGGGTATAAGGTGTAGGGTATAGGGTGTAGGGTATAGGGTATAAGGTAAAAGACCTAAAACGAATTTGATAAATACGCAATAATTCCTTCTACCTTAAACCCTCCACCATAAACCTTATACCGTTTTCTTTCCCATCCAAACCTGGTAAGGATTTTAATATGATATCCCGAGAAGATTTAAAGCAGATTCATATGCTAAGGCATCTGACGGATGAAATGCTGGACAAATTAATCCCAATCATTGATTTGCTGCATTTCGATAAGCGGGAATTGATATTCCGTCAGGGAGATAAGTCTCAACGTTTTTATATGTTAAAAGAGGGTAAAGTGATTCTCGAGCTGAGAATTACCGATAAAATTGCCGTTAGCCTGAGTGCTATCAAATCGGGCTATGCGTTTGGATGGTCGGCAATGATGGAGGAAGAAGTATATACCATAGACGCAGTATGCGCCGAGCCCTGCAAAGTCTTCTCGTTTAAAGGTGAAAAAATAAAGGCACTTTTCGAACAAGATCATTCACTGGGATTCGTAATGAGCCAGCGTCTCCTGCACATCATAAAAAAGCGGTATGACATTCGAACGGAGCAGTTCGTCAAAACACTGCGGCATCACCCGGAAATCAGCGAACTGCTGTAGGCGTTCGGCTCCCTATCGAGTTAGACGCGATGTCAAGACATTAAAGCCAGTTAGCCCAATGAATATGTCATAGAGTCAACTTTGGATTTTAGATTTAGGGTTTGGGATTGGCGGAATCGCTCCGCTCTATCTTTTTCATAAAACCGATAGAATACCTCAAATCCGCAATCCGAAATCCGAAATCCGATATGCGGAAATACCTTAAATCCAAAATCCGCAACCCCAAATCCAAAATGCGGAAACACCTTAAATCCAAAATCCGCATCTTTTGCCGCGCCATAGTCCAGTCTTTCCGGACGACGGCGGGTCTAATATCTGAAATGTAGACATAGCGACTCAAGACTATGGTTGAGCAATTACCGGCAATTATCATTATCGTACCACTTGTAACATCTTTTTTTATTTTTTTTGCAGGCCTGTGGTACAAGAGAATAGCCTACCCGCTGGCAGTCGCGGCGATGTCCCTATGCACACTGTCCGCGGTTGGAATTTTAAATTCGGTCATCGTCAACGGAACCCTTTCTTACTGGCTGAGCGGGTGGAGACCGCCTTGGGGTATAGAATATCGGATCGACTATCTAAACGCAGGTATGCTGGTTATAGTGTCAGCGCTAAGCTTATTGGCGGCCATTCATGCCCAAAAAAGTGTGGAGCGGGAACTGCCGGAAAAATCGACTCTTTTCTGGAGCTTATTCGTTTTGATGATTACCGGTCTATTGGGTATTTGTATAACCGGTGACTTGTTCAATCTGTTTGTCCTGTTGGAGGTAGCCTCCCTGTCAGGATACGCGCTCATTGCCATGGGAGAAAGTCAGGCGACATTCGCCAGCTTTCGCTACGTCATTATCGGCACTATCGGCGCCAGCCTTTACTTGCTGGGTGTGGGCTATTTGTATATCACCAGTGGTTCTTTGAACATGGTGGATCTCTCCCAACTTCTCCCCAAACTTTATCATTCCAAAACAGTGCTGGCCGGATTTGCGTTCATTTTAATCGGATTGAGCATAAAGATGGCGCTTTTTCCGTTGCATGGGTGGTTGCCGGATGCCTATACTTATGCGCCTTCTGCTGTCAGCGTTGCGATAGCACCTTTAGTAACGAAGGTGATGGCCTATGTCATCATTCGGTTGACATTTACCGTCTTCAGCGCGGAATTCGCCATTTCAATTCTGCGCGCGACGGATGTCATGATTTGGATCGGGACCTTGGCTGTATTCTACGGTGCCTTCATGGCGCTATCCCAAAGCGACTTCAAGCGCATGCTATCTTATATTGTCATTGCTGAAATCGGATATATTATCGGCGGCATCGGCGTGGCCAACTCCACTGCTCTCAAAGGCGCCATTTTTCACATTGTAAATGATGCCTTGATGATGGCCTGTCTTTTTATCGTGGCCGGCCTGGTTATGTACAGAACCGATGGACATCGTATTGACAATTTTAAGGGGATTTTCCGAAAGATGCCGATCACGGCCATCATTTTTACCGTAGGCGCCTTAGCGGTTATCGGAGTGCCGCCGACCTGCGGGTTTTTCAGCAAGTGGTATTTGCTCCTGGGAGGAATAAACGCCGGCCAATGGGCTTTTGTCGCCGCTTTGCTGGTAAGCACGTTAATTAATGTGGCCTTATTTTTCAGGATTTTCGACAAGGGCCTATTTGTTCATGCTCAAAAGTATGCGCTGAATAACGGAGAAACCGGAAACGATTTCCAAGCCCGTGAAGCCCCGCTAACTATGCTGATCCCTGCAATGATCCTGGCCCTGGCCATCCTTCTGGTTGGCATTTTTAACCAGATCATTGTGAACAAGGTGATTCGGTTTGCCGTCCCCGCAGGGCTCTAAAGCAATTTAGGGATTGAGGGATTCAGGGATTGGGGAATTGGGTATTGGGTACTGGGTATTGGGTATTAGGCCCTTAGGGCCTTTTTTCTGACAACATGTTGTAAGTTACGGAAGTTGTCAGGTGTCAGTGTTCAGGTGTCAAGATTCAGCAACTCGGTTTCCTGACACCCGAAACCTGACACCTGAAACCCATTAGCAATGAACGACGCTATTGCTGCCCTTCTGGGGCCATTTTTTCCAAGCGTCGTCTTGGAAAAAACTTAGACAGTTACCAGTTCAGTTTTAAGTTAAAAGCGCAAAAAATCTTTTAACATCTTTGTAAAGCGGCGACATGCGGCCGTTCATAAAAATTAATGACGGAATCAATTTTTTTCGCGAACTGATTCAGATTTGTCGCTACAATGATTTCGTTTGAGACATTTAAATTTTTGAATTTCGAATTTGTTTCGGATTTCTGAATTCGAGTTTCGAATTTCCGGTTTATCCGGGTTGGGCGTAAACGCTATACGATTGGGTAGATTGGATAGATGTCGGACTTACTTCATATAACCTACAGACCGGTCTGGGCGCTTATCTGCCCCGCTATCGTGGCCCTGCTGATTTTAGTATCCGGGAGGCGGCCGAATTTGAGGGAAAGCTGGACGCTGCTGGGCAGCGCAGTCCTTTGTTTAACTGTGCTTTCCATGTCCCCCGTTGTATTGGACCACGGCCCGATCGAGTTTTCCTGGTTTCAACTTTTCCCCGATATAGAATTTTCGTTTAAAGCAGACGCCTTGGGTCTTATTTTCGCCACGACTTCCTCGTGTCTGTGGATTTTAGTATCCGTTTACTCCATCGGCTACATGCGTTCCCTAAACGAACACGCACAGACCCGATATTATTTTTCATTTGCAGTGGCCCTGGTGGGCACCATGGGTGTCGCCCTTGCCGCCAATCTGGTCACGATGTTTATCTTTTATGAAATATTAACCATCTCCACCTATCCTCTGGTCGCGCATGAGGAATCGGCGGAAGCCGTGGCCGCCGGTCATAAATATCTGGCTTATTTACTTGGCGGCGGCATTTTTTTCCTGGTTGGGATATTATTGACGGTTTCGTTGGTCGGTACCACCGATTTCAACTATCGGGGCATTTTGCAGCCGGCTTTGAATTCCACTTCAAAAATTACCCTGCAAATCGTTTTTTTCTTCTTTTTGATTGGATTCGCCAAGGCCGCCTGGATGCCGGTCCATGCCTGGCTACCGAGTGCGATGGTTGCACCCACTCCGGTCAGTGCGCTGCTGCACGCCGTTGCGGTCGTCAAAGCCGGGGTCTTCGGCATCACCAGGGTGGTTTGCCACATTTATGGTATCGAGGTGATGCAAACCCTCGGTTTGGGTTTGGCCCTCGCCGTTGTGGCGGCTTTCACCATTATAGTGGCCAATATCTATGCCATCGGTCAAAACAACCTGAAACGATTGCTGGCCTATTCCACCATCAACCAGCTTTCCTTCATTCTTTTGGGAGTTGCCCTCCTGAGTCCCATGGCCGTCACCGGCGCCCTGCTGCACATTCCCTTTCACGGATTTATGAAAATTACGCTATTTTTATGCGCCGGTGCAATCGCGGCCATCGCCGGCAAAAAAAAGATCAGCGATTTGGCAGGGCTGGGCAGGGTGTTGCCGATTACCCTGGGCGCTTTTCTGATCGGCGCCTTCGGCATGTGCGGGACTCCGCCCCTGGCCGGATTTATCAGCAAATGGCATGTTGCACTGGGTGCGGTTGAGTCGGGCGCTTTCTTTTTTTTATTGATTATCTTCGTCGGTTCACTTTTGGATGTCGTGTATTTTTTCCCGGTAATCCGTATTGCATTTTTCGGGAAAACGGCCAAGACCCCACCGCCAACCCATGAGAGAGAACAACCCGTTGACGCTCATACCGCAAAAAAACGAATTCTTGAATACCGGCAGATGATTCACCTGTTTATGATCGTTCCCCTGGCAATCACTGCCATTTTTTCCATTTGGTTTTGTTTGTTCCCCAACACCTTGCGCATTTACGATCTGGCCCAAACGGCTGTATTAAATATTTTCGGAGATATGTGAGCATGAGCAAACTGAGAACCTATCCCAAAAAGCTGTTCTGGCGACTTTATTTTGTCTGCCTGGTCGTAAGTTTAATTTTGGATTTCATATGGCTGTACACCCATGGTTTTCATTATCATTTTTCTTTTCAGTACCTGCCGCAATTTTTCGCGCTGCTGGGGCTGCTGGGTTGCATGCTTTTGATATTAATCGCTAAAGCCATGGGATTCTTCATTGTGGTGGATGAGGATTACTACAAGGAAAAAAGAGGTGAGCGAGTTGAATGAATGGATCCATCCGGGGCTGGTGATCGGTCTGGGTGGATTGCTCATACCGTTTATCCCCTGGAGGCGAGCAAAACAGGCCTATTTTCTTTTGCTTCCGGTAGCCGGACTGGTCATTCTGGCGGCGACATCTGCGGGAATGTTCGGCCCGCTTCCCCCATGGCCCGCAGCCCTGCACAAGTGGAATGTCCCGTTTTTGCAGTATACGCTCGATATTGCCAGAATCAACAAGTTGAGCATTCTGTTCGGGTACGTTTACCTATTGGGCGCCTTTTGCATGAATATTTATGCGTTGGGAGCCAAAAGCGATTGGGAGCATGTTGCGGCCATGATCTACGTGGGCAGCGCGTTGGGAGCCGTATTCGCCGGTGATCTGTTTACCCTGTTCTTTTGCCTCGAAATCATGTCGTGGGCCCCTTTTTTCCTTATATTATTCCGTGGGACAAAAAGCGCCAGGGACGCCGCCCTGCGCTATATTTTGTGGCATCACTTCAGCGGCGTTTGTATACTGGCGGGCATCCTGATGCATGTCCATAAGACGGGATCCATCGCTTTCGTCCATATGCCGTGGGGCTGGGGAGGGGAATATACGGGCTATAACCTTATGCTGCTTGGTTTTATCATCAACGCGGCCACAGCTCCGTTTCATTCATGGCTGGCGGATACCTACTCGGAGGCGACTCCCAGCGGATCGGTGTATATGACGGCCTATACCACCAAGACAGCAGTTTTCTGTCTGATCGTCACCTTCTCGGGTGTGCCGCTTTTAATGTGGCTGGGTGTGATCTCGGCCATGTTTTCGGTGTTTATGGCGGTTCTCGAAAACGACGGACGCAGACTGCTGTCTTATCATATCGTCTCACAAGTCGGCTACATGGTTGCCGGTGTCGGAATCGGCACCACCATGGCCCTTAACGGCGCCGCCGCCCATGCCTTTTGTCATATTATATATAAGGCGTTGCTTTATATGGGCGTGGGCTGCCCTCTGGTGGTTGTCGGAACAGCCAAATTCAATCAATTGGGCGGATTGTATAAATACATGCCCATTTCCTTCTGGTTGACCATGATCGGTGGCCTTTCGATCTCCGCTTTTCCGTTGTTCAGTGGATTTGTGAGCAAGACTATGACAATTGAAGCGGCGGAATTGATCCATCAGCCCATCATTTACCTCATGCTGGAGGGTGCCTCCATCGGGACCTTCCTACACACCGGACTCAAACTTCCCTGGAATATCTGGCTGCAGGGGATGAACGCACCACCGGCGGAAATTGAAGCCAAACTGAAGGATTCGGCCTTCAATTCTCCTCTGAACATGTTAATCGGTATGGCTATTTTGGCTTTCTTGTGTATCCTGCTTGGCGTATTCCCGCAGATCCTGTATAATTTGCTTCCATACCCCGTGGAGTTTGTTCCCTACACCCTCACACGGGTGTTTTCATTAACCCAAATGTTTATATTCACTTTTTTAGGCTTTTGGTTGCTGAGAAAATTAGTGGTTGGCCATGCGACCTACACCCTTGACACGGACTGGTTCGTCAGAATTCCCGGGAGGCTGTTTCTACGGTTTTGTGAAGGTCCCCTTCTTGTTTTCGGTACATTTCTGGACAGACTCATCACGCGAATCGCCGACAGCTTTATAGCGACCATACACAATCCAAGCCTTGAAATGCGAATGACTCCCATGGCTATCGGATTCGGAGTCTTGATGGCGCTTGTGTTATTTTCTGTCTTTTTGGTTATAAATATATAATGTCATATGGAATTCACCCTTGACACGGGAAATCAATAATTGGTAAATGGCAGAGCTTTAAATTTTAAAAATGGTTTTTAACTACAAGAAGAACCGCGCGTGGGCTGAAGGTCTTCACATCGTCTTGCAGATCGGCCTGACAATGGCCGGCTGCATCTTGTTCTGTTTTTTTATCGGATTATACCTGGACAGGTGGTTGGGAACGAAGGGATTGTTTATCGTAATATTTATCGTGCTGGGCATCATCGGCGGCGGGGTTACGGTATACCGTCAAATCCTGGAAGTCACCACCGACACGGGCAAGGATCAAAATACACCGGGGAATGGAAACCGTTAGTCAAACGCAAAAAAGATACAGCTCCCGGGCGATGATCGTCGCCGTCGTTGCCGGTCTTATTTTGATCCTGGCAGGTCTCAAGCCTGTCGGCAAAGGTCTGGTACTGGGTTCGATCTTCAGCGTCATCAATTTCGTGCTGATCGGCCAAACGCTGCCCATGCGCATGTCTCAGACCAAACGCAAAACCTTTTTGCTTTCCATCGGTTCTATATTTTTCAGGTACGCGTTATTGGCCGTGCCATTGATCGTCGCCATCGAATTCGAGCAATTTGATTTGCCGGCCGCCATATTCGGAATCTTCATGGTACAGGTGGTCATCCTGGCCGATTATTTGCTCAAACTCATTGCCTCAAGGCAGCAGACGTAGCTGATAAACGCAAGCGTCGGCCTTTGAAGAGGCCAGATTAATAATAAAAGAATGGTCGAAGCGTAAACACCCTTCGAATTTCTGCGGGCTTTAGGTCACGTCTTTAGCGTGATTCACTTTCTATATACGAATATTTTCATATAAATCGGAGGACGCACCTCAATGAAAGAACTGGGTAAGATACATCAATTGATCATACCCTTTTTCGGGCATAACATCACCATTAACCTCGAAGTGATCGTAATGACCTGGATTGTCTTTGCCATCATTATCGCAATTGGCTTGGCCGCCACCCGCAAACGCGGTATTTTGCCGAGACCCTTTCAAGCCCTGGGAGAATTGATTGTCACGGTCCTCTACGATCTGACTGAAGATGCCCTGGGCAAAGAAATGGCCCAAAAATATGCGCCGCTGGTTTGCGCCCTCTTCCTGTTCCTGCTGTTTTCCAACTGGCTCGGTCTGGTGCCGCACCTGGAAGAACCCACCAAGGATTTGAATACCACCCTGGGCTTGGGAATCATGGGCTTTGTCATCGCCCACTATGCCGGTATAAAAACCAAAGGCTTTAAAGCCTATGCCAAGGAGTATTTTCAGCCGATCTTCTTTATGATGCCCTTGAATCTGATCGGTGAACTGGCAAAAATCGTCTCTATTTCGTTCCGCCTGTTCGGCAACATCATGGGCGGGTCCATTATAATCCTGGTGGTGTCATATCTCACATACAGTGTGATATTGCCGCCGTTTTTATATGCCTTCTTCGGACTTTTTGTCGGTACGATTCAGGCATTCGTGTTTACCATGCTCACAGTGGTATACATTTCGGTGCAGGTAAAATGAATTCTCAGAGAATTAAACTTAAGGATCAACTTGAGTTATAGATCCTTAAGCGTGCAAATAGGTACCAATGGAGTGGTGGAGTACTGGAGTGATGGAGTATTGGGCTCAACATCGAATAATATCTTTGTTTATGAAGATTAGTCACAAAAAATTAATTACAGAATTCAATCCGATTGAATGCATTGATCCAATACTCCAGTACTCCAATACTCCGTTCTCATGTATCGAAAAACAGACTCGATACTTTTGATTAAAACAGGCAAATAACATTTGATTGGTTAAAACCCCATGGCATGGAACGTTGAAACAATCGTAAGCCTATCCGCCTACGTCGGAGGTGGTCTGGCTATGGGTCTGGGCGCCATCGGTGCGGCCATCGGCGAAGGCAATACCGCAGCCCGCGCGAATATCGCTGTTTCCCGCAATCCCAAGCTATCCGGTGATATTTTTAAAAATATGCTGGTCGGGCAGGCGGTGGCCGAGTCGGCTTCCATCTTTGCCCTGGTGATCGCCATATTGCTGCTTTTTTTAGATGTTCAGGCGGCAGGTTTGCTTAAGGCGGCTGCCCTGCTGGGGGCCGGCCTTAGTATGGGTTTGGGGGCCATCGGCTCCGGCGTCGGATCCGGGAACCCGGCCGGCGAGGCCTGCTACGGGATTGCCAGACAACCGGCGGTCGCTTCCCAGTTGACGACCAACATGCTCATCGGCTCGGCGGTCTGCCAGACCCCGGCCATTTTCTCCATGGTGGTTGCATTAATGCTGATATTTATTGATTTCGGCAGCGCACCGCTGTATCCCACCTGGGCGGCCCTGCTGGGGGCCGGATTGAGCATGGGACTGGCGGCCATCGGTTCCGGATACGGCGGTGGTCTGGCGGCCGGGGCCAGTTGCGAGGGGATCGCCAGAAATCCGCGATCCGTTGCCAATGTCACCACCACCATGCTGGTGGGACAGGCAGTGGCCCAAACCCCGTCGATTTTCGGCCTGCTGATCAGTTTTATTCTGATGTTTAAGTCGTTTCCGGAATCCGCCGCGCTGAGCGCAGCCATGGCCCTTTTAGGTGCGGGATTGTGCATGGGATTCGGCGGAATTGGTCCGGGCATCGGCAATGGAATGGCGGCTGAAGGCGCGGTCAGGTGGGTGGCCAGAAATGTCGAGCATGCCGGTGAATTAATGCGGATCATGCTCGTCGGCCAGGCGGTCTCGCAGTCAACGGCAATTTATGCGATGGTGGTCGCGCTGGTTCTGATATTTGTGGTTTGATGGCAGTCGGCTGGAAAGCCGGGAAGCGAGAAAGCTGGAAAGCCAGGAAGCCGGAAAGCTGGAAGCCAGGAGGCCAGGAAGCTTTCGAGCATTCAAGCATCCAAGCTTCCAAGCCCTCCAACCGGAAATAAATGGCAATTATATTTAGATGAGAAAAATGACGTAATTTCAGCAAATTTCATATAGAACTCATAGGAGGAGTTGAAATGGCAATTGAAGGTGTTGATATCATTAAAGCGGCGGCATTTATCGGCGCGGGTTTATCAATGGGTCTGGGTGCAATCGGCCCCGGCGTGGGCGAAGGCATGGTGGCTGCCAAAGCCTGTGAAGCCATCGGAAAAAATCCCAAAGAAGCCGGCCTGCTGACCCGAACCATGCTGGTCGGGCAGGCAGTTTCGGAGTCGACCGGGATCTATTCGCTGGTCGTTGCCTTGCTGCTGCTGTTTGTGGTTTGAGCAGGCTATAAAGCTGGGAAGCAAGGAAGCTGGGAAGCCAAAATGCTGGGAAGCTGGAAAGCTGGGAAGCCAAAAGCTTTCAAGCCTCCAAGCCTTCCAGCATTCAGGCTTTCAAGCCTCCAAGCTTTCAGGCCTCCAAGCCTCCTAGCCTTCCAGCTTCAAGCCCGCTAAACGGAGGGCTTTCAAACGGCAGCCGGTTTAATTGTAGTTTCTCTGCTTAACGCAGCTGCATGGATTATCAACAATGGAAATTATCAGCAACATTGCGCTTATCAGCATCAATGAAACACTGATTGTTCAGGTAATCGGTTTTCTGATTTTTTTGTTTATAATCAACCGAATTATGTTCCGCCCCCTGCGAAACGTGATGGCTGACAGGGATATTCATATCGAGCGGGTGAAACTAGATATTGATCAAGCCCGTCAAGAGGTCGATGCGATGAACAGCCAAATCGAGGAACAGGAAGCCGCAGTCCGAAAAGAGGCGTTTGAACTCAAAGAACAGCGGGAAAAAATCGGCAACCAGCAAGCCAAGGAAATTTTTGCTGTGGTCCGCCAAGAGATCGCCGATACCAGCGCCAAGGTTCAACAAGATATCGATCGCAAAATTGCAGAAGCGCGCAAATCCCTGCAAAAAGAATCCGAAGCCCTGGCGGGAAATATTGTCGAAAAAATCCTGGATCGGAGGCAACAGCCGTGAATAGTCTAAAGAAAACAGCAATTGTCTGGTTTTTTTTAATGACCGCTCTGATGATGCTTCATCTGTCATCAATCGAAGCCCTGGCGGCAGAAAGTGATCAAAATTGGCGCCCCGTTTTCGATCTGGCTATGAGATGGATCAATTTTTTAATACTGGCATTTTTACTGATAAAATTTTCCCGGATACCCATTAAAAGCTTTTTGGCGGGCAAGAAAGAGGAAATCGCCAGTGTAATCGGGGAACTGGAATCAGACAAAGAACGGATGCTGCAGAAAATCGATGAAAGCCGCCGGCAAATAGACAATAGCAAGGAACGGCTGTCACGGTTAAAAGAAACAATCATCGCCCAAGGTGAAAAAAATAAAACAAAAATCATAGAAGATGCCGAACGGGAGAGCAAAATACTGCTGGAAAGTGCCAAACAAAAAATTGAAAGCCGGATAGCCGATGCGCGCAGGGTGATTAAAATCGAAATGATCGATGAGGCTATTGCCCTTGCCATGCAGCAGTTGCCGGACAAAATTACCGACCAGGACAACCAGAGATTCATCGATGCCTATCTTGAAAGTGCCGCAACTAAATGATTTCGTGATAATATGACCAGGAAAAAAACCTCAATCGATCAATTTGTCAAGGACCAGCTGGAAATATGGGCCGGCGCCTATTCCAAAGATAAAGCCAAGGCCGAAGCGCACCCGCCGGTGATTACCGTGTCTATGGAACCGGGCAGCGGCGGAAGTGTCATGGCGCAAAAGATCGCCGAACGACTTGGCTTCAGTTACTTTCACCGCGACATTGTCGGAGAAATCTCAAAAACGGCCAAGATAAGAAGTACGGTGGTCAACACCCTGGAAAAGGAAAGACTTTCCGGTGTGCAAGATTTCATATCATCTCTCATAGAAGAGCAATATATTCACCCCGACACCTATCTTAGGCATCTTCTCGAGGTTGTCAGCACGATCGGCAAACACGGTCGCGCCGTGATTGTCGGCCGGGGCGCGAATTTTATCCTGCCGGCCGAGGATATATTCAGCGTGCGGGTCATCGCACCCACGGAGATGCGGATTCGCAAGGTGGCGCTCGAATACCGGGTACCCATCGAAGAAGCCAAACGACGCGTCATCCGGCGGGAATCTCGCCGCAAAGCGTTCGTCAGGCATTCTTTCAATGTCGACATCAGCAATCCGATTCACTACGATATGACCGTCAACACCGGCAAGATTAGTGTCGCCGCCGCGGTTGAAGCGGTGATAGCGGCCGTCATGGCCACCCTGGTCGGTAAACCTTAGCTTTTCATAAAATGACGAATGTCGAATGACGATTGACGAATGAAAGAATCGCTCGCGCAGCGCAGGCGCTTGCGCCGCGTGTCGCTCAGTCAATTTAAATAGACAAAATACCTTAAATCCGCAATTCGCAATCCACAATCCAAAATGCGGAAATACCTTAAATCCAAAATCCGCATTCCAAAATCCAGAATTTGATCATAAGCCATCGTTCAACCGCCTCAAGTTTTTGCCTTTCGAACCGATATATAATTAGCGTCTGACATTAATACATTTCGTTTGAGGCTGATATGGACCATAACAACCAAGGCACAACCTTTACCCGACTAAAAAATTCCTGCCATTCCTACGCACGTGAATTGATGGAGGTATCAGTCCGGTCAATTCTCCTGTTGATCTTTACGGCGGTCTTGAGCGCCGTGGTAATCTTTTTCTATGAAGTTCTTTGGCAAATATACCAGCAGACCTACAAGGGTCAAAAGTTTATCATGCTGTATCCGGAAATCCACGCTTATATATCGAATTTTATGAAAAAAGATCTTATCGAGGCTGCAATTCAAACCACCGTAGCGGCCTTTACAATCTCGCTTGCGATTGCTGCTGTCTGCCAAACAGCTTATATTAGCCGGTACCTGTACATACCCCTGGGCCTGTTCACCAGAATTTTGTTCTGGGGAATGCCGCTGACCGTCATTGTATCCATGCACATAAATGACAGGCTTGGATTTACCCACTGGTCGCATACCATACCCCTGGCAATTGTTCCTACCCTCTGCGTTTTCACGAATTGCTTTAAGTTCACCAATGCGCTGTTGCCTGAAATCGGTGACGTAATCGTTAAAACTTTTCAATTTCTGAAAGAACTCATGACGCTGTCGCCCCAGCAGGAATGACAACAGCTGAAATATCCTGGCCGTCAAAATGATACCCCCCCCTGATTCGAGCAGTTCATTCTAAATTTTTATAATAATAGCAATTGCTTGAAGATATCAATTAGAATTCCCGCGACGCAGCAAAACAGGCAGTCTTATTTCGCTTGACACACCTGGTGAATTTCTCTATTTATTCTAAGGTTAACGGCAGCTTTCCATGGCCGGTTGGGTTTGCCGCTGTATTTTTCACCCGGCTCACCGTGGAGAACAATGGACATGGCCTCTGATTCAGGGGGACTATGGCCGCAAGCTGCACCTTCCGATATTGCCGATTGTTGTTGAGTCAGAGGTATATATCTCCTAATTTTTCGGAGGTGAGAAGCAGCAAATTAACAAACCAGAAGGAGGGATTTAAATGCGTAAAAAAACATTATTCTTAGTTCTACTGTTGTCGGTTGCACTAGCATTACCTGCTGGGGCTAAAACCCTCAAATTCGCCTTTCAAGGCAGTCTCGATTCTTTTGATCCTTATAACCTGAACGAAACTTTCCATCTCGGAACTCAGGGCAACGTTTTCGAGGGTTTGATAAGACGTGGACCCGATCTGACGATCGAACCGGCTCTGGCGGAACGCTGGGAAGTGATGGAGCCGACGCGCTGGCGCTTTTACCTGCGCAAAGGCGTGACATTCCATGACGGCACTCCGTTTACCGCCGATGACGTGGTTTTCTCTGCTACCCGGGTGCGCCATCCGGATTCAGACTTACGAGTCCGGTTGTCAGCGGACACCAAGGTCGTCAAGGTGGATGATCATACGGTGGATTTTGTCACCGGCAAACCCAATCCGATTCTTCATGTTGAATGGGGCACCTGGTATATCATGTCCAAAAGCTGGACCGAGAAGCACAAAGCGGTATTGCCGCAATCGGCCACCAAAGAAAAAGAAAATTATGCCACCCGCCATGCCAACGGCACGGGACCCTTCATGCTGGTCAGTCACGAACCGGGTGTGAAAACCGTATTCAAAGTCAATCCGAATTGGTGGGATAATGCGAATAAAGAACACAACCTGACAGAAGTCATCTTCACTCAGATCAGCAACGATGCCACGCGCGTAGCCGCCCTGCTGTCCGGCCAGGTCGACATGGCCTATCCGATCCCGGTCCAGGACATGAAGCGCGTCGACGGCAATGCCGCCACACGCATGCTGGTTGGTCCGGAGCTGCGCACGATCTTTCTGGGAATGGATCAGTTCCGCGATGAGTTGCTCTATTCCAGCGTCAAAGGAAAAAATCCGTTCAAAGACAAAAGAGTTCGCCAGGCCTTCTATCAGGCGATTGATATTGAAGCCATTAAAAAGAAAGTCATGCGCGGATTGTCGGAACCGTCGGCCATGATGATCGCACCGGGGGTGCACGGCGGCGGAAACCCGAAGTTCAAAAGGCTCGAATATGATCCGGCTGCCTCCAAAAAGCTGCTGGCCGAAGCCGGTTATCCGGACGGGTTCGAAGTCGGCATGGACTGCCCCAACGACCGCTACGTGAATGATGAGCAAATATGCCTGGCCGCAGTTTCCATGCTGGCCAAAGTGGGAATCAAGGTCAACCTGCTGGCCCAGCCCAAAGCCAAATATTTCGCAAAAATACTGGCACCCAAACTGGATACCAGTTTCTACCTGTTGGGCTGGACCCCGGGCAGCTTCGATTCCTATAATCCGCTCAATTTCTTGCATGCCTGCCCCAAAGATACCGGAGAAGGTAAGTTTAATCTGGGGGGTTACTGCAATCCCGAAGTGGATGCGCTCAACGCTAAAATCCTGAGCGAAACGGATCAAGCCAAACGCGATGCCATGATTGAACAAGCCTGGACGATGACCATCAACGATGTCGCTTATGTCCCGCTGCATCAACAGGCCCTGGCCTGGGGCGTCAACGAAAAGGTCGATCTCAAACAGCGTCCTGACAATCAATTTGCCTGGCGTCACGTGATGCTCAAGTAGCAGCAGGCGATCTAACTAGCCCGGAATTACGCCCCGGTGGGCTGAATTCCGGGCTTTCTCATCTTGGTACTTCGACGACAGATTGCTGGGAAGAACGGGTATATAGAGACGTAAAGGATTGCCTCGCAAGTGGAATGATGGAATAGTGGAATAGTGGGTATGAAAAGCGATTCGCCTCCGGTGGACTAAATTTACTTCAATAACACGCTTTATAAAATAGGTTTCATTCCGCCAAACCTTGTATTTTAGCAACCCGCTATTTCGACACCTATGGGTTTCGACAACAGCCGTCCTCGCAGATGCGGGGAATGACGTTGATCCGAGAATCAGGTTTTCGGTGCTATAATATAATAATGATGTATTCCGCTTAACACCCCATAATTCCAGTATTCCATAATTCCATTATTCCAATACCGGTAAAGTCTGTGAATGATAATTAGCGAATATACACTAAAATCAAATACGCGATTCGAAGGACATCCATGATAGCGTTGATCATCCGTCGCATATACCAGTCATTTATCGTCATGTTTGCGGTTGCGCTGGTGGCGTTTACCCTGTTTCGTTATGTCGGTGATCCGGTATCCCAGATGGTCGGGCAGGATACCAGCATCGCCGACATGGAACGGTTGCGGGAAAATCTGGGCCTCAACGACCCGGTCATTGTCCAGTTCGCCCGTTTTTCCTGGAACACGGTCCGGGGAAAATTCGGCATTTCGTACCGGCTCGGTCGTCCCGTCAACGAATTGTTCGTCGAACGGCTGCCGGCCACCCTCGAGTTGAGCTTAATCGCCGCCCTGTTTTCTCTAGTGGTCGGAATTCCCATGGGAGTCTACACCGGGCTGTACCCGGATCGGCTCTTGAGCAAAGTTTTTCAGACCGTATCGCTGATCGGCATTGCACTGCCGACTTTCTTGATCGGGATTTTATTGATTCTTTTATTCGGCGTTATCCTGGGGTGGCTGCCGACTTTTGGCCGGGGAGATGTGATCCAATTCGGCTGGTGGTCCACCGGACTGCTGACAACCAGTGGGTTGAAGGCGGTGATTATGCCCGCCTTTACCCTGGGCATGTTTCAGCTGACATTGATCATGCGATTGGTTCGTTCCGAGATGATGGAGGTTCTTCGCACCGACTATATCAAGTTTGCACGGGCCCGCGGTCTGACCAACCGAGCAATTAACTTCGGCCATGCCCTGAAAAACACATTGGTTCCGGTTATGACCATCACCGGACTTCAAATCGGCTCGATTATTGCGTTCGCCATCATCACGGAGACCGTATTTCAATGGCCCGGCATGGGATTGCTGTTTTTGCAGGCGATCCAATTCGCCGACATCCCGATCATGTCAACCTATCTGATTTTAATTGCGTTTTTCTTTGTGGTGATCAATTTGATAGTCGACATTATGTATCACGTGGTAGATCCCAGGTTGAGGTTCGACAAGACTGTGGCAGCGGGTTAAAGTTATGAAAATTACGGCGCGTATTCAGGATACTTCCCATCGTTTTTTCGACAGTGACATCTGGTACAGTTTTAAGAAATCCAAAGTCACGGTAATTGCCGCCTGCGTCACCGCCGCCTTGATGTTATCAGCGATTGCTGCCCCATTGATCGCACCCCACACCCCATTCGATCCGGCATCTCTCGATCTGATGGACGCTTTCACGCCACCAGTCTGGTATGAAGACGGAACCGCAAAGTTTCTGCTTGGCACAGATGATCAGGGAAGGGATCTTTTTTCGACCATCCTTTATGGATCCAGAATCTCAATATTCGTGGGATTCGCCTCCATGTTGTTGGCGATGATCATCGGGATAAGCCTGGGGTTGATCTCCGGCTACATCGGCGGAACGATCGAAACATTTATTATGCGAGTAGCGGATGTGCAGATCACGTTTCCGGCTATTCTGATCGCACTGCTGATCGACGGCGTGGTCCGCAGCCTGCTGCCCAATGAACGTCACGACGAATTGGCTGTCTGGGTGCTGATTCTGGCCATCGGCGTTTCCAACTGGGTTCACTTCGCACGCACGGTGCGGGGATCCACCCTGGTGGAAAAAAATAAAGAGTATGTCCAGGCCGCCCGGGTCATCGGCCGCCGGCGCGCCACCATCATGTTCCGGCACGTACTGCCCAACGTGATGGGCCCGGTGCTGGTGATCGCCACCATCGGTCTGGCGATCGCGATACTCACCGAAGCGACCCTCTCTTTTCTGGGCGTGGGCGCGCCCCCGACAAGGCCATCGTTGGGAACCCTGATCCGCATCGGCCAGGATTTTCTGTTTGCCGGTGAATGGTGGATTGTTATTTTTCCCGGTGCAACCCTGGCGATCCTGGTATTAGCCGTCAACCTCCTCGGAGATTGGATGCGTGATGCGCTGAATCCGAAACTTAGATAATGAAGCTCAAAGCTGAAAGGAAACAAGGTAAAGCTGGAAGGCAGAAGGTGGATGCCGGATGGTAGAAGGTGGATGGTGGATGGTAGAAGGTGGAGGGTAGACGGTTGACAGCGGTGGGTAAATTGAGGATGTTATATTCCAGTAATGTATTTTATAGTCTCCGCCATCTGTCCTCTATCATCGGATCCGCCACCGGTGAAACACCTGAACAACGACATTTTTTACCTTCAACCTTCTACCCTCTACCCTTTACCTTTAACTTTTGAACCTATGAACCTTTTGCGATGACCGAACCGATACTTAAAGTTGAAAATCTTCGAGTCGAATTCGACACCAGACGCGGCATTTTGGTGGCGGTTGACGATATATCGTTTAATGTCATGCCCGGTGAGGTGTTCGGGATTGTGGGCGAGTCCGGCGCGGGTAAATCACTAACCGGTCAGGCCATTATCGGCCTGCTGGAGCCGCCCGGTCGCATTGGTGCGGGACAGATCCACTTAAGCGGTCAGCGCATCGATCAACTGCCGTATCAGGATTTGAGGCGCATCCGCGGCAAAAAAATCGGCATGATCTTTCAGGACCCGCTGACCAGTCTCAACCCCCTGTACACCATCGGCAAACAGCTGACAGAAACCATTTTGACCCATACCGAGATGCCATCCCAGCAGGCGCGCGACCATGCCATCAAGCTGTTGGATGACGTTGGAATACCGGCCGCAGAAAAACGGATTGACCACTACCCCCACCAATTTTCCGGCGGTATGCGCCAGCGAGTGGTCATCGCCCTGGCCCTTTGTATCAATCCCAGCCTGATCATCGCCGACGAGCCCACCACGGCGCTGGACGTTTCCATCCAGGCCCAGATCATCGCCTTGCTGAAACGCCTATGTAAAGAACATGCGACGGCCGTCATCCTGATTACCCATGACATGGGCGTCATTGCCGAAATTTCGGATCGCGTGGCGGTGATGTACGCCGGCCGGCTGGTGGAAGTGGGCAATGTGCGGGACGTTGTCAAGAATCCCAAACATCCCTATTCCAAGGGCTTGATGGGCTCCATCCCGTCGCTGCACCAGAAGGCCGAGACGCTGACCCAAATCGAAGGCGCCATGCCGCGCCTGACGGAGATACCGCCGGGTTGCGCCTTCAATCCTCGCTGCCCGCATGCTTTTGACCGCTGCCGCACGGAGAGACCGGATCTATTGGATACGAAACCGACACGAGCTGCCTGCTGGCTTTACAGTGAAGATACCAGGGCATGAAGAGTATAACGTTGTACCCTGAATGAGGGCGGTCATAGTGCAAAGGAGAAATGGAGTGATATGGATTTTGGAATTTGGATTTCGGATTGGGGATTTAAAATGAATTGTTTTAGCACAGGAATAATCACAATTGAGAAAAAATCCGCAATCCAAAATCTAAAATCCAAAATTGAAACACGCCAAAACTCCGGCATTTGGAATAATGAGGATCAAAATGGCGAATAATGTTCAGCCAATAACACACACACACACCCTCCTCCGGGTCCGCGGATTGAAGCGTTATTTTGATGTTTCCAAACCCCTGCTCAATCGCCTGCTGGAAGGCAAACCGCGCATGATCTTAAAAGCGGTCAGCGGCATTGATTTTGAAATCAGCAAAGGGCAGACCTTTGCCCTGGTGGGAGAGTCGGGCTGCGGTAAATCGACAGTGGCCAATTTGGTGGTAGGGCTCCATCCCCCGACGGCCGGCAAAATTGAGATTGATGATATCGACATGACCGCCGTCACCGACCGGGCCCAGATGGAACAGCTGCGCCGGCGTATCGCCATGATATTTCAGGACCCCTACGCCAGCCTGAATCCGCGTTGGCGGGTGGCGGCCATTGTCAGTGAGCCCATACGCGCTTTCGGGCTGCTGAAAAACGCCGCGGAAATCTCGCAACGGACGGCAGAGTTGCTCACCCAGGTGGGTCTGTCAGCAGCCGACGGCGAGAAGTATCCCCACGAATTCTCGGGCGGACAGCGCCAGCGCATTTCCATTGCCAGGGCGCTGGCCAGCGAACCCGAATTTATTGTCTGTGATGAACCGACCTCCGCACTGGATGTGTCGGTCCAGGCTCAGATTTTAAATTTGATGAAAGGCCTCCAAAAAGAATTTGATTTAACCTATCTGTTCATTTCCCATGATTTGGCCGTGGTTCGCCACATGGCCGATAACATCGGGGTGATGTATTTGGGGCGACTCTGTGAAGTCGCCCCGGTGGATGATATCTTTGATAATCCCCTTCATCCCTATACGCAACTGCTGCTGGAGACGATCCCGGATGTGGAGATGACGGGTCGTAAAAGAGCACCGGTCGCCGGCGAAATCCCCAATCCCATCGATCCGCCCAGCGGCTGTCCTTTCCACCCCCGCTGTCCACTGATGGCCGGTCATTGTCGCGAGGTCAACCCGGAGTTGACAACCCTCGACAGCGGTGTCAAAGTCGCCTGCCATGCTGTGGTTGCCGGCCCGGACTGGCAGCCGGATACGCCACAGCGATCAGTTGATTGAGCAAGTAATAAACTTCTAAAAACCCATAGCAGCAGATGTGCTTCTTCTTGGATCGGCGCCTCCGTACAGGGTGCCGTCCTCTGCAATCATGATGCTCTGAATAGCCCCCATTGAAGATTTCTCGTTTACGTTGTGCCCCATGGCCCGCAACAACCGGACGGTATCCGGGCTGATCCCCTCCTCGATTCTGATCTCGTCCGGCAGCCATTGATGATGAATGCGGGGCGCGTTCACCGCTGCCTGAACATTGAGACGATGGTCAATGACATTCATGATGACCTGCAGAGTCGTGGTTATAATCCGGGAGCCGCCAGGTGATCCGGCAACCAGAAAGTTTTTGCCGCCCTTCATGACGATCGTGGGTGACATCGATGACAGCATCCGTTTATGCGGCTCGATTTTATTGGCTTCTCCGCCGATCAGGCCATAGGCGTTGGGAACGCCGGGTTTGGCAGAAAAGTCATCCATCTCGTTATTGAGGAGAAATCCGGCCCCCTCAACGACGATGCCGGAGCCGTAGCTGAAATTTATGGTATAAGTGTTTGCAACAGCATTGCCAAATCCGTCAACGATTGAAAAATGGGTGGTCTCATCGCTTTCGAAACCCGCTGGATTTCCAGGCAGGATGGCCTGACTGATAGAAGCGAAGTCGGCATCAATATCAGCGCGCAGCGCAGCAGCATATTTTTTTGAAGTAATACCGCCGAGAGGCACACCAACAAAATCGGAATCTCCCAAAAACTTGGATCGATCGGCGTAGGCCCGTTTCATGGCCTCGGCCATCAGATGAATTGTTTTGGCGGAATTGTGCCCCAGATTTTTTATGGGATATTTCTCTAGGATATTGAGGATCTGGATGATATGAGCCCCACCCGACGAGGGCGGTGACATGGAGTAGATGTCAAAGCCACGATAGTTGCCGCTAACGGGTTTTCTGATTTTGGGTTGATAATTTTTCAAATCATCCAAAGTGATCAATCCTTTTCCTCTTTGCATTTCGGCGACAATCAAGTCCGCCGTTTTTCCTTCATAAAATCCTTTGACACCGTTTTTCGAAATACGCCTGAGGGTTTCGGCCAAATCGGATTGAATATAGATATCTCCGGGTTCATAAAAAGCGCCATCCGGTTTTAAAAATTTCTTTTTTCCGGCCTCAAACTTGAAAAGACGCTTTTGTTTCGATTTCACACCTTTGGAAAAACGTGGCGTCACCACAAATCCCTTTTCGGCCAATTCAATGGCCGGTGCCAGCGACTCTGCCAGGGATATGGTGCCATATTTTTCCAAAGCCGATGCGAGTCCGGCGACGGTTCCCGGAACCCCTGCGGATATATGAGAGAACCGCGACAAAGTTTGATCCACATTACCATCCGGCCCAAGAAACATGTCCCTTGAAGCACCGGCCGGAGCCTTTTCGCGATAATCTATAGCCACTACTTCCTGCTTTTCCTGCGATGAAATTAACATAAACCCGCCGCCCCCGATATTCCCCGATCTGGGCTGGGTCACGGCCAGAGCAAATCCTGCCGTGACGGCGGCATCAATCGCGTTGCCTCCTTTTTTTAGAACCTCCAGTGCCACCTCTGTAGCCAGGGTATGACTTGTCACGACCATGCCGTTGCGGGCCTCGACAGGAACACTTCGATCACCGGAAAGAATAGCCTGCCCCTGAGCCGAGCCGGCCATGAGAAGAATGCCAAACAATACCAACAGCGCCTTTTTTTTGAAAGAAAACAGTCCTTTTTTCATAATCCCTCCTTTTCGATTTTGGATCGACGACGACCGCGATGTGGAAAGAATCTGAGCCCCGATGGCCCAGCTTTGGTATACCCCCAAAAGGGTGCAGTTTACTTTAGAAACCGCTTGGAATGATGGAATAGTGGAACAATGGAATATTGGGTATCATAAATGGATGATGGTCTGATTTTAATCTCTGATTTCTGCAATCATCATAAGATCAGACATCATTCCGCTTATCCCATCATTCCAACATTCCAGTATTCCACTGCATTAAAGCACGGCAAAGCCTATTATCTCTGACCCCCTAATAACGGGAGATTTATACGCTGGATTCAAATCAATGACAAATAGCTTGCGATTGGCCGTCCAACTTATCTTGGAAAATGGGTATGATCCTACGGTTGATTTTTAGATTCAATATAACTTACAGCGAGAGTATAAAACCGGAAGCGAATCCTCAGGTAAATAACTGAATGTGTGCAGCAAGGAGATTCGAACTTTAGAATGAACTTCGGACTTGAGAGTGAGCTTCAGAACAGTTTTCCAGTCAAAGCTATTATTTGGAACACCGTCGAATGTCAAGCTAAAATCAACCCGGTGAGCATCACGGATTGTGTTTTATGATGGGAGTCATCCTGTTTATTTTATTAATGGACAGAGCGACACGCGGCGCAAGCGCCTGCGCTGCGCGAGCGATGCCGCCAATCTAAAATCCGAATTCCAAAATCCAAATTTGATGAATTCGTGAAAAGTCGAATTCATCATGTGTTTGGTGTTTCGTGTTTGGTATTTGGTAAAACGCTTCGCACGTCATATCAGGATGTTATACCATAATACTGAACACCAAATACTAAACACTATCGTAATCAGGATGTTTTTTGCCTTTTTACGAGACTGTCAAAATCAAATCTAAGCAAAAGGCGGCAAAACCTTATGATATCAGCCGTCAATATTCGAAGCGCATGCCAATGTAGTCAATTTATAGCATCCCATACTTCTTCATCTTGCGCCACAGGGTCGATTTGTTGATGCCCAGATATGCCGCAGTTCTTCCTCTGTGGTGGTGGTGACGTTGCAGGGCTTCGACAATTGCCCTCTTCTCGGCAGTGTGCAGGTGGGAGGGCGGCGATTCCACCGCCCGATCAGAGTGGATTTCCCTGCCGTTGAGAATCTCGCGCGATAGGTGTCTGGTTTTGATCATATCGCCACGACACAACACAAAGGCATATTCGACAACGTTTTCCAGTTCCCGAATGTTTCCCGGAAAATTATATTGCATCAGTATTTTAAGCGCGTTTTCGGAAATTCCCTTGATGTCTTTGGCTTTGATCGCGTTAAATTTTTGAATGAAGTGATTGACCAGCAGGGGTATATCCTCACGGCGACGATTGAGGGGCGGAAGTTCTAATTTTACAACGTTCAGTCGATAGAAAAGATCTTCCCGAAAAGTGCCGCGCCCAACGAGTTGGGATAAGTTTCGGTTCGTGGCGGCGACAATTCGGGCATTGGTTTTGGCGGTGACAGTGGCCCCTAGAGGCTCATACTCACGTTCCTGCAAAACACGCAACAGCTTGACCTGCAGGGCGGCAGAGATATCACCGATCTCGTCCAAAAACAAGGTTCCGTCCCCAGCCCGGGCAAATCGGCCGGGTTTATCCGTTTTGGCCTCGCTAAAAGCGCCTTTTTTGTAACCGAATAGTTCCGATTCCAGCAAGGTGTCGGGCAGCGCCGCACAACTGACCGCCACGAATTGACCTTTTTTGCCGCTCACGTTGTGAATGGCCCGGGCAAAGAGTTCCTTGCCGGCGCCGCTGGGCCCTTCGATCAATACCGTGCTGTCGCTCTTCGCGATATCCGGCAAAATATCGAAAATCTCCTGAATCTCGTGATTCTTGCTGATAATGTCTTCAAAACGATATTGATTGCTGATCTCCTTGCGAAGCAATTCCACCGCTGACAGATCCCTGAAAATCTCCACCCCGCCGACAATTTTTCCATTTTGATCTTTCAGCACCGATGTACTGACACTGGCCGGCACGGTGTAGCCCTGGCTGTTGAGTATGTCGATCGGAAGATTAATGCTCTGCTTGCCGGTTTTCATGGTTTCGCCCAGGGCACAGACGGTCTGACAGATATTGGCCCGAAAAACATCATAGCATTTCTGACCGAGCGCCTGGTCCACAGACACCCCGGTAATCTGCTGGGCGGCGCTGTTGAAATAGGTGATATTGAAGTCCAGATCAATGGTGAATACCCCATCGGCGATCGAGTCAAGTATCGTTTCAAAATTATTATTGCGGTGTTTAACTTTGTGTGCGGATTTCTTACTCGTACTCAAAATTCTTCTCCCTTATCCAATACCGAATACCCAATACCCAATACCCAATACCCAATACCCAATACCCAATACCCAGTACCCAATACCCAGTACCCAATACCCAATACCCAGTACCCAATACCCAATACCCAATACCCAGTACCCAATACCCAATACCCAGTACCCAATACCCAATACCCAATATCGAATATTATATTGCACCAATGCAATTATTTGCAATCATATATTGCAATGCTGCAATATTTGGTTGAAGTTTAATTTTCCGTAAAGGGCCTACATCGCGACACAAGCTATTAAAATATTTGGACAATCATTTATCTCCGACCTTTGGCACGCGACATGCTAAATAAACTACCGGTAAAATGAAATTCTCAGAGCCGATTTAGGAGGGACTGCAGGAACCATTGACACCAAAGCAGGAGGCGCAAGATCCCAAAGGTAAGATATCAGCATGAAAATCGCAATTCCGGCTTTTCATACCAAAATTTCACCGCGTTTCGACAGCACCCAGGGATTTATCCTGCTGCAAATTGAAAGGAATTCCATCGTCAAGCGGGACCGATTGCCCACCAGGAACTGGTCGGCATCAGCCAAGATCAAGCGGCTGGCGGAACTGGCAGTGGACACGGTGATTTGCGGAGGCATTGATCTGGCATCCATGCAGCAGCTGAATCACAAAGGTATCAAAATCTATTCCTGGGTAACCGGGGAGATTGAGGATGCCGTCACCCGTTTCACCAACCAGGGCTTGGAATCGGGTATCATCCTGGGATCCCATGGACGGAGAAAAGGTCGCTGGCGATTCTGCAATACGAGAAATCATTGCAGTAAGCTGTTTCATCCAAATATTAACCCCAATTAACATTCAAGGAGAAATCTTATCATGCAAAACGGGAGAATAGCGGTGCCATCGAATGGAGAAGGCGGATTGGACGCAACCAGGTCGGGCCACTTCGGTCATTGCGATGTGTTTACCGTCATCGATGTCGAGGACGGGGAGATCAAAAACATTTCAACGATCGGCAATCAGGGACACGTTCAGGGCGGTTGTATGGTGCCGGTCAATCTGCTGGCCAGTCACAATGTCAAGGCCCTGGTAGTCGGCGGAATCGGCCTGCGCCCGCTCATGGGATTCAAACAAGTCGGCATTGACGTCTATCATGATTCCCAACGGGCCGAGATAAAGCCGGTGGTGGAAGATTTAATCGCCGGCAAGCTGCCTCAAATCCGGCAGGATCAGGTGTGCGGCGGGGGCGGGGACGACTGTCACCAGGCCTAGAGGAGACAAAGAAAATGAAAATCGCAATTTCATCACAGGGCCGCGACCTCAGCTCACAAATCGATCCCAGATTCGGGCGCGCGGCCTATATTCTCATCATCGATACAGATACCGATAAGGTGACGGTATTCGATAATACCAAGAATTTAAATGCCTTCAAAGGTGCCGGTATTCAGGCTGCCGCCATGCTGGACAAAACAGGTACCAGCGTTCTCATGACCGGGTACTGTGGCCCCAATGCGTACAAAACGCTCCAGGCCGCTGGTATCAAAGTGGTCAGTGAGGTATCCGGCATGGTTAAAGATGCCCTCGCTGAATTTTTGCAGGGCAACCTGGCCTTTGCCGACAGCGCCAATGTCGATGCCCACTGGTAAGACAAGAGGCAGCAATAACTAGCAGGTGTCAGGTGCCGGGTGTCAGCAACCGAAATCGATCCGCTGGATGGAAATCACCCATGAATTGGAATTTCTTCACCGCTGGTTATTCTCAGCCTCACACCAAACAGAATTAAGCACCCAGGATTGTTTTTTTTACTGACACCCGACACCTGACACCCGAAACCACTTGCTTGGACCGGTGGCGCAGCCGATTAACTCCGACCAGGCCCAAAGGACCAAGTTTCCTATGACAAAATGAACTATGGCGTTACTTATTCAATCCGGGACAGGTTCTCTGCACCGAATTGCAGAATTTCATTGAGAACCCAAGGCTTGGGAACACCACCGAGTCTCCGGCCGTTGACAAACACGGTCGGAGTTCCGCGGACGCCGACCCTGATGCCGGCTTCGATGTCTTCTTTAACGACCTTAAGACCGCGACCGGAATCCAGGCAGCTGTTAAAGGCATTTAACTCCAGCCCGATGCCGGCCGCGATATCCAGCAGATCCATGCGAGCAATTTTGCCTTTGGTTTCGAATGCGATGTCGTGATATTGCCAGAACCTATCCTGTTCAGCGGCGCAGGCGGCGCCTTCGGCCAGCAGACAGGCCCCGGGATGCACATTTGATGAAAGCCGCCGGTTGCAGGCACTGTCCAGAGGGTAATGTCGGAAAACAAAGCGCGCGGTATCGTGATTGGCGGATTCGGAAAGCTTGAGATATTTTGCAGCCTTGGCACAGTACGGGCATAAAAAATCACTGAACTCGACCACTGTCAACTTTGCATTTGCAGCCCCCAGGTAAGGCCTGTTTTCACCGGCTATCCGCTTGGGTTTTTGGCGTGACAGGTTTTTTTTGATCTTTGCCAGCCGTTCCCGATCATTTTCAGTCAGAGAGTTCGCAAGAAACTGCGAACCGCCAACCCCGGCCGCGGCGGCTAGAATGATGCCCCCGATCAGAAGCCCTTTGATCACATTGCGGTAATAAAAATCGATGCCCTTGAGCTCTCTAGTCCAAGGGAAAATGGCGATCAAATGAATCCGGGGTCTGGAGGCTCTCCGGACCGCTAATAGAAGTATAATGATAATGACAATATTGATTAAGTAAGTAGCAATGCAGAGCCGACAGATGACCCCTATTTTTGAAATCATAATGTGGCCCAGGTACAGATCAAAAGCCAACGCCAAAAATGCCAGAAAAAGGGCCCAGCGGTAAAATACCGGCCCGCTGTCACGCCGGAAAATAAGCCCCCCGCATGTTAGAAATATGATGGTGCTGTAAAAAATCGCCCCCCAAATTGCCAGCGGAAGCCCCAGGAAGATACTGTACGGGCTGGAGGCCACTGCATGGCAGCCAAGCCCATTGTCGGTGCCGCATAGGATCCCGCCCTTGATCTCACCCATGAGCAATGATACGTGCAGGGAATAAAGATACAGACAGATGCCCAGTCCGGTTGCGGCCGTCACGATGACCAGCCACCCCCCCCATTGGCCCAGGGATTGCTCAGGAGCCCCTTCAGGTTTCATTTCTTTGGTAATATTCGACTTTTTCATAATAGATTCCATGAGATAATAATGAACCGCTCTGCGATTGTCAATTCAGATTGATAAATATGGTTTTTGATTTTTGGGCGCTTTTCATGTAAAGCAGATAAAACCTTTGTTGGATCTTCGATGGGATATGGTATAATTACTTTTCGGTATGAACGCCTCAATGCGTGCGGCATTCATGCATCGTATGCTGGCTGCGAAAACTGAGCCAAATATAGGGATTAAGGAATTGGGGAATTGAGGGATTGAGGGATTAAGGGATTAGTCAATAAATCAGAAGAGATAGAATTAATTCAATTCCTAAATCCCTGAATTCCTATTTACCTAAATCCCTAAATCCCTAAATCCCTGAATCCCTAAATCCCTGAATCAGACCCATGTCCAATTTTCACACACTCCCATGATGTACAAAGATTCACAGCCATTTTTTCAAACTATTTGACGAGGTCCCGATTGAGTCGCCTATGAATTATGCATCCATCGCACATGTCCTGGGAACGCTGCTGATTGTTACCGGCAGTTCAATGACATTTCCTTTGGTCTGTTCAATTTACTACGGGGAAAACGACCTGTTCGCCCTGTTTGTTTCCGCAATCGTGACGATCTCAATCGGGCTGCCCCTGTGGTGGTTTTTTCGCAGACATCATGATTTGAATATCAAAGACGGCTTTTTTATTGCTGTATTCGGCTGGATCGTGATTTCGGCCGTCTCGGCCCTGCCATACATGATTCATGGCTCGATACCGTCCTTTACCGATGCGTTTTTCGAAATGATGTCCGGGTATACGACCAGCGGCGCAACCATTTTGAGGGATATTGAAATCGTCCCCCATGGGCTATTGTTTTGGCGCAGTCAAACCCACTTGCTGGGTGGTATGGGGTTCTTGACCCTGACCGTTATCTTTTTGCCCCACGGCATGGGCGGCGTGCGCATCTTCCGGGCCGAATCAAGCCCGGGCCAGGTAATAACCAAAGAAAAATTCATGCCCCGCAACCGGGATACCATGGTCTGGCTCTGGAGCATTTATTTAGCGCTGAACATCATGGAAACAGTGCTGCTGTGCTTCGGCGGCATGTCCCTTTTCGATTCCCTGTGCCATGCCTTCGGGACCGTGTCGACGTCGGGATATTCTCCTAAAAACGCAAGTATCGGGTATTATAACAATGCCTATTATGACTGGGTGATCATCGCATTCATGTTTTTGGGCGGCATGACCTTTATGCTGTTCTACCACATGATCAAAGGAGATTGGAGAGTCATCAGGATCAACACCGAGTTCCGCTGGTATGTCGGTTTTTTGCTGTTTTTTTGCACGTTCGTAGCCTGGATACTGTGGAAGGAGGGCACCTACGGCAGCCCGGCGGATGCCATCCGCTACGCCACCTTTCAAATCATGTCTTTGTTGACCACCACCGGATTCACGACCGCCGACTATGAAAAATGGCCCCAGGCGGCCCAAATGTTTCTGTATGCATCGTGCTTTATCGGCGCCTGCGCCGGATCAACTACCAGCGGCATCAAGGTCGTGCACTATGTCATCATCTGGAAGTATATGGTGGCATCCATCAAGCGTATCTTTTTTCAGCCCATGTCAGTGGTCACTGTCCAACTTAACCGCCGGCCGGTAGACCGCGTCATCATCGACCTGGCGATATGCTATTTTATTGTCAATATATTCCTGATCCTCGGCGGCGGGTGTTTCATGGTATTGGTGGATGACATGGATTATGTCACCGCCATGAGTACGATAATTGCCACCCTGATGAATATCGGGCCGGGTTTCGGCACGATCGGGCCGACCGAAAACTATGCCCATATTTCAGCGGTCGGAAAATGGTTTTTGTCATGGAATATGCTGGTAGGAAGGCTGGAAATGTTCTCGGCCCTGGTGGTGTTTTACCCTTCATTTTGGAAAAAATGAGAGATTCTTGATTTTGGATTTTGGATCTCGGATTTTGGATTGGTGGAATCGCTTCGCTCAGTCGGTTATTAAAAATAGATAGAATACCTTAAATCCAAAATCCGCAATCTAAAATCCAAAATTTTCAGAGCGATAAATGAGTAATACGCCGGGATTCACGAAGCTTTACATTAAATCGCTTCTAAGCGAAAAACAGCTGCTGCACATCCTTCAAGGACAGCGATTTGCAGATAACGATCGCCCGCTCGTTGTCATTGATTTGGGTGTCACCCACGGCGACCCGCCATTCTTCATCGCGAAATATAGCGCCGATAATAATCTTGCCGTAATATGTGGGGTCCAATTTCGATAAGGGCTTGCGCGTAATCAGGGAGTTGGGTTCGGCCACGATCTCCACCATTTCCGCATCGAAACCATGCAGGTCTGCCACGGACAACAGCTGCCCCATCCGTATGAATTTTAGGATTTCGTTGCCGGCCAGAATCTTTTTGTTTAATGCGATGTCCGAACCCATGGTGGCGGCCAGCACCTGATAGTCCTCTTTGTTGACCAGGCAGATCGATTTTCTTTGCAGAGGCTTGTCTTCGGTATTTTCACCGTTCATGAGATGTTTGGCCAGCATGCAGCTCATGATATTGGTTTCATTGTCGTCGGTGGCTGTGATAAAAGTATCCATATTCAGCAGACCCGCCATCTGCAGCACGTTGGCATTCGATCCGTCGCCATGCAGGACTTCGGCGTTTTTTAGTGAGAAAGACAGTTCCTGGGCCGTTATTTCATCTTTTTCGATCATGGTGACGTTGACGGTTTTCTCCAGCAGCTGGGCCACGCGGCTGCCCACCAGGCCGCCGCCCAATATCATGACCTGGTGGCTGTGCTGTTGGGTGACGCCGGTAAAAGTCATCAATTTGGGCAAATCCGGTGTGGCGGCCATGATAAAGACCTGATCCTGGGGCATAAGAGTATCATCACCTCCCGGAAGGACCGTCGTAATCCCCCGCGCTAGGGCCACCACCCGAAAAGGAAATTCATGATGGATTTGGGATATTTCTTTCAGCTTTTTGTAAGCCAGGGGGGATGACTCCCGAATGCGCATGGCCATGACCTGGATCTGGCCGTCCGCAATATCGATAATGTCATTGCCGGCTCTGAGTTTGATAATTCTGACGATTTCCTGGGACGCCAATTCCTCCGGATGAATGATCAAGTCTATTTTCAGATCTTCGGCCGTCAGCAACGAATCCTCATTGCCGAATTCCAGCGACCGTACCCGGGCAATTTTGCGCTGGATACCGAAGCGATGGGCAATGAGGCAAGCCATCATGTTGACGGCGTCGTTGTCGGTGACGGCGATCATGTAATCCATTTTTTCCGCGTTGGCCTCACGCCAGCATTCAATGCTCATGGCATTGCCCTGAATCAACCGGGCATCCAGATTGCCGTCGGCTTCACGAATCAGTTTGCCCGCCGATTCGATTACGGTAATGGCGTATCCTTCATGAACCAGACGTTTGGCCAGGTAATAGCCGACCCCGCCCAGGCCCAGAATCAAGATGTTTTCAGATGGTGTACTTTTTTTGCCGAACATGGAATTGAAGTATCTGTATTAAAATTTCAAAGTCTAAATACCTATGTAAGCTTCATTGTACCGTATATACTCATTTCTGCATTGTTTTGCAACCGGCCAAGAATGGTATCGGCAAATTACGAACAAAATTGAATGACCAATGGGTTCAGAAGCAATTAAATTCAGAATTTTCCGGGTTAGTAATTTTTCGCCTGATTCCCGAAACTTCAATATATTTTTCCCTTGACATACCATGTAGATATCCATATAACCACTTTATAGCTAAATTGTAGTTACTTTATAGCTTTTTTAGATGAGTGGGTACAGCCGGAATATTGAAATGGAAATCTCGAAAAAGGAAACAGAATTGAAAAAGAGCAGCTCTAAGACGGACAATTCCGGCAAATACCCCAAGCCCAGGTGCGGCGTCTACGGGGTGGAAATGATTGAAAAAGAAGTTAAGCCACGCGGTAATACAGGCCGCATCTACCTACCTGCGGATTGGGTGGGCAAGGTAGTTAAAATTATACGTATCGACTGATAGGGGAATAAAATGAGGTACGCAGAGACAGGAATAAATCTAGAAATTGATTTATCCCGCGGAAGCATTGACCGGGTAGAATCCGATCCGATTGACACCGAGCTTTATCTCGGCGGATTGGGCACCAATACCAAAATATTGTGGGACCGGGTGGGGCCTGAAATTGAACCGTTTTCGCCGGAAAATTTGTTAATATTCGGCACCGGTCTCTTATGCGGCACCCCTGCCATCGGCTGCAATCGTACCATTGTCTCCACCATTTCTCCCCAGACCCGGTTAGGGGCATTTTCCATGATGGGCGGATTCTGGGCACCGGAATTGAAGTATGCCGGGTACGATAAAGTGATTATACGAGGCCAATCCCCGGATCTGGTTTACTTGTGGATCAACAACGACAAGGTCGAAATACGGGATGCCTCGCACTTAAAAGGCAAAGGGGCGGTTGAAACCGCCGAACTGCTGCGCGAGGAGTTGAAAGAGCCCAAGGCCCAGGTGTCGGCGATCGGTCTGGCCGGTGAAAACCGAGTATTTTTTGCTTCCATCGAACAGGGCCGGTCCAGTGCCAGCCGGGGAGGCATCGGTGCGGTAATGGGCGACAAGGGTTTAAAGGCCATTGTTGTGCGGGGCACCAATGACATCAATGTCGCCCGACCGGTCGAATTCATGGAACTTTGCAACGAAGTCATGGAATATATTAAATGGCGCGAAGACAATCCGATTCCGGGAGTGATTCCGATATTGGCCGTACTGGGCTCGCCCCAGGAGATGGCGATTCATGACGAGAAATGGCACACGGAGAATTTTTCCTGGGGCAATGCACGGCACCGGCGCCGTGATTTTTGGACCGACGAAATCGCCGGGCAATGGACCCAGACCATGGAAACCATGCGCACGCGCTTGATTAGCTGCTACAACTGTCCCATGAAATGCGGCGCAACGATTTCCCCGCCCGGACAGCCGACTTACATGATGAAATGCTTTTCGAAACTGACCTACACCATGGCGGCCATGTCGGATCTGGATTTCGGTTTGCGTATTGCCCAGAAAGCCACCGAGTACGGGGTGGACGGCTACTCGGCCCCGCAGGTGATGGCCTTCGCCATGGAGCTCTACGAAGACGGTATCTTAACGGACGATGACCTGACGGGAATGCCGTCTGACAACAACGGACGATTTTACTGGCTGCTGGACCGGATTGTCCGTCGGGAAGGCATCGGCGATGCACTGGCCGACGGCACCTACTGGGCGGCAAAAAAAATCGGCAAGGGCGCCGATGCCTACGCCCACAACAACATCAAAAAGACCGAGCAGTTGCCGCTCAAGCTGGGCATGCTCAATCCCATCTACTTTCTCATGTACTGCACCGGTGAGAAGATGAACATCACCCAGATTGAAGGCCAGTTTCCCCAGGCGCCGTTTCCCAAGCGTGAGCACCGGGAGAAATTTGTCAAGGATTGGTTTCAGGTTCCGGATGACCGGTTCAAGCAATATTTTCTGGACTGGGAGCCACGCGGCGAAAACTCGATGCCCTTTTACCCGACCGTGGATATGACCTGTGATATTGTCGACTGGCAGGAGCGGATGCACTACATCGACGACGCTCTCGGAATGTGCACCGGATTGTCATCCTTTCACCTCAAACCGCCCTATCATATTCACAATATCCCTAAATTTTTCGCAGCCGGCGCTGGAATCGATATGGATGAAGACACACTGTCGCTGGCGGCCAAAAGGTACCGGACGCTGGTACGGGCCGTCAATATTCGGCGGGGGCTGCGGCGCAAGGACGAGAAGCCGCCCGAAGACCACTGGAAGCGGCGTTTTCCCGAGTTGGAAAAGGAACTTTTGGATTCGTACTACAAGCTCAAGGGGTGGAACAACGACGGGATTCCGACCAAAGAGTCCCTGGTTGAACTGAAGCTGGGTTATGTTGCCGATGACCTTATCGAACGCGGGATACTGACAGACGGCGAACAGGCTCCGTCCAAAGATGCGGAGGTTGAAACCGCTCGGGAATAATACCCCGATTGAGTTAGAAAACAATCGGAAGTTATTGGTTATTCGTTATTGGTTATTCGTTATTGGTTATTCGTTATTGGTTATTCGTTAATGGTTTAAAAGGAATGGAATCTGTTTTTAAATATTACTGAGAATACAAATAGATAATCAGGTACTCCGCCAATTCTATCTATGTATCCGCCGGGGCGGAATAACGAATAACAAATAACAAATAACGTCTAAATGGGAGTACGGTCGTAATGGCTGAGAAAAAAAAGAAAATCGTGAAAACCATCAAAATCGATGTCGATAAATGCAATGGCTGCCGCTCATGTGAAGTCATCTGCTCCGCCTTTCACGCGGCGCCGAAATACAGCAGCAACAACCCGGCCCGGTCTCGCATTCGGCTGATTCGGGACCCGATCAAAGATGTCTATGTCCCGGTATATGCCGGTGACTATGCGCCGGCCGAGTGTGCTGGTCGGGACAAATACACGATAGACGGAAAAGAATACGAAGAATGTGCTTTTTGCCGGGCTTCCTGCCCGTCCAGGCCCGAGTTCAAGGAACCGGATTCCGGTCTGCCGCTCAAATGCGATATGTGCGAAGGCGAAGAAGAGCCTTTGTGCGTCAAGTGGTGCCTGGCGGAAGCCCTGGTTTTGGAGGAAAGGGAGGAAGAAGTCGAAGAAGAGGAAGAGCAGGCGGAACTGGAAATCGGGCTGGAATCTCTGGCAGACAAATATGGCATGGATAAGATCATAGATGTCCTGGCCCGCATGTCGAAAAAGGACTAAAACAATTTGACCGTTCAGAGGTTCAGGGTTCAAGGTTCAAGGTTAACCTCCCAACCGAACCAATTCTGATAAAGCGACTACAGAATACCGAAATTTAGTAAATAGAAAGCGTTAAGAGGAATGTGAAAAAAGTGGAGAATGTAGCCGACTATAAAGAGATCGTCGATGAGATCAAGGCCGCCGGTGGCGACGCCTTCAAATTATGTTATCAATGTGGATTATGCGATACGGTCTGCCCCTGGAACCGGGTCCGGTCTTTCAGCATCCGTAAGATAATTCGCCAGGCAACATTCGGTATGACCGATATCGAAAGTGAAGAGATGTGGCGCTGCACGACCTGCGGTAACTGCCCGCGACAGTGTCCCCGGGGTGTTGAGATTATTGAGGCCGGGGTATCTTTGCGCCGAATTGCCACGGAATACGGTGTGTTCCCCGCACCGGTCAGTCCGGTGCGCGGCATCAGCGCCAGTCTGCTTGGCAAAGGCAATCCCCTGAGTGAGGATCGGGAGAAAAGGGCCGATTGGAGCGAAGGCCTGTCGGTCAACACATACACCGAAGGGATGGAAATATTATATTTCCCGGGCTGCTACCTGTGCTATGACCCGCGCCTGAAAAAAGTGGCGCGCGCCACCGCCGCCATTCTGAACCGGGCCGAGGTAAATTTCGGAATTTTGGGTTCAAAAGAAAATTGCTGCGGCGAAAGCATCCGCAAGACGGGCGATGAGGAATTATTCAAACGCCTGGCCCGGGAAAACATCAAAACGTTTATCGACAACGGGGTGCAGAAAATCCTGGTTTCCTCCCCCCATTGCTACCATACCTTCACCAACGAGTATCCTGAGTTTAGGGTAAATTTCGAGGTCGTTCATATTGCCCAGTATCTAGCCGAGCTGATAAAGGCCGGCAGACTCGAACTTACCGGGGAGTGCGACAAAAAAGTGACCTATCATGATCCCTGCTTCCTGGGTCGCCACAATGATATCTATCACGAACCCCGGAAAGTGCTGCAGAAAATAGCCGGATTGGAGCTGACCGAAATGCCTGATACGTTCGAAGAAAGCCTTTGCTGCGGCGGCGGCGGCGGCCGGATCTGGATGGAGACCGTTAAAGGGGAAAGATTCTCCGATCTCAGGCTCGAACAGGCGGTGGCGGCAGGTGCCGATGTGCTGGCGACGGCTTGTCCCTATTGCATAAGCCATTTTGAAGAGAGCCGGCTGACCCTGGGGGAAGATGAAGGCTTGGAAATTAAAGACATCACGGAGATAATCGCCGAGGTGATTTGACACCCAGATTTTGATTCAATGCTCCTAGCTGAGCAATTAATGATCAAATATACGTTAATCGTTACTTTTTACCCGTTATTTGAAATTGATCACTGCTCCGGTCTAAAACACGGCGGTCAGTGAGATATAGAACAGGAATCTTATTCCTTTCAAACAATTAACAAATAACCGATAACGAATAACTTCCCCGAGGACGAACAAAGTGGAAAAAGAACTATTGCAGCAAGAAGGAATTCAACAACTCAGCCAGGCGCTGGCGGACAAAAATATGGGCGACGTCATGGTCGTCGGCGGCGGGATCAGCGGTATTCAGGCCTCGCTCGATCTTGCCGCTGCCGGATTTAAAGTGTATCTGGTCGAAAAAGATCCTGCCATTGGCGGCCACATGGCCCAGCTTGACAAGACCTTTCCCACCAATGACTGCTCCATGTGAATTCTTTCACCCAAACTGGTCGAGGTCGGCCGGCATCCAAACATCGAAATCTTAACCTATACTGAAGTCGACAGTGTCGAAGGCGAAGCAGGCGACTTCAATGTAACCCTGATCCAAAAGCCCAGGTATGTCATCGAGGACAAGTGCACGGGTTGTGCAACCTGCATGGAATACTGCCCGGTCGAATATCCGGACAAATATAACCAGGAAATATCAGAGAATAAGGCCGTCCATATCTACTTCTCCCAGGCGATACCGCTCGTGGCGTATATCGATGACAGCTGCATTTACCTGAAAGAGAAGAAATGCCGCATCTGCGAAAACGTCTGCAAGGCGGACGCCATCGATTTCCGCCAAAAACTGGAGAAGATGACCGTAAATGTGGGAGCGGTGATTCTGTCGCCCGGCCTCGAGCCATACGATCCCAAGGCAAACAACGACTATGGCTACGGCAAATTGCCCAACGTGGTGACCAGCCTTGATTTCGAACGCCTGCTGTGTGCCACCGGTCCCTACGAGGGCGAGATACTGCGGGCTTCCGACAGGAAACATCCCCATAAAATCGCCTGGATTCAGTGCGTGGGTTCCCGGCGCGTGACTCCCGGCAGCAGCAGCTATTGTTCGGCCGTGTGCTGCACCTATACCCAGAAGCAGGTCATCTTAGCCAAAGACCATGATGCCGGGGCCGATTGTACCATATTCCACAACGATATTCGCTCCTATAGCAAAGACTTCGAAACCTTTTACCACCGAACCGAGCAGCTTCCCGGCGTTCGGTTTATCAGAGGCTACCCGGCGGTGGTGGGCGAAAATCCGGATAACAACAATGTCATTGTCAGGTATGCCTCGGCGGATGAAGATAGTGTCAAAGAGGAAGAATTTGACATGGTGGTGTTGTCCATCGGATTGAATCCACCGGCTGCCTATGAAACCCTGGCGCAACAGTTCGGCATCGAGCTCAATTCACACGGCTTCTGTCAAGCCGCTGCCGCCAACCCGATGGCGACCACCCGGCCCGGTGTCTTCGCCAGCGGCGCTTTTCAGGGTCCGATGGACATCCCGGAGTCGGTATTTTCCGCCAGCGGCGCCGGTTCCCAGTGCGGTGAATTCCTGGGCTACCGGCGCGGCAAGCTTTCCAAAGAAAGGCTATACCCGCCGGAAAAGGATGTCTCGGAGGAAGGGGCCCGGGTCGGTGTGTTCGTTTGTCATTGCGGCGCCAATATCGGCCGGGTCGTCGATGTGCCGGCCGTGGTGGAATATTCCCGCACCCTGGAAAACGTGGTCTACGCCCAGGAACAGCTGTTTTCATGCGCAACCGATTCGGCCCAGTCCATTGCGGAGAAGATCCAGGAAAAAGGACTTAACCGCGTGGTGGTCGCCGCCTGTTCCCCCAGAACCCTGGAACCGCTGTTCCGCGACACCCTGCGGGAGGCGGGCATCAATCAATACTACTTTGAGATGGCGAACATCAGGGAGCACTGCTCCTGGGTTCATTTTCGGGAAAAGGAAGATGCCACCGAAAAGGCCAAGGACATCACCCGCATGTCGGTGGCCCGCGCCAGTCAGCTACAGCCGCTCAAGGAAATTGATCTGCCGGTCAACAAGACGGCGCTGGTGGTCGGCGGCGGTATCGCCGGCATGACCTGCGCGCTTTCCATTGCCGAACAGGGACATGAGGTTTACCTGCTGGAAAAGGGCGCCGACCTGGGTGGCATGGCCCGCAAGATCCACTACACGCTGGACGGATTGGATGTTCAGACCTTTTTGGCTGAGATGGTGCGCAAAGTGTATCAACACCCGCTGATTCATGTCCATACCGATGCCGCCATCACCGAAGCCACCGGCTATGTTGGCAATTTCGTCACCCGGGTGCAATCGGAAAGGGGACCGGCCGTGATCAAGCATGGCGCCGCTGTCATCGCAATGGGGGCCGAGGCCTATCAACCCGCCGAATACCTGTACGGAGAAGATGACCGGGTATTGACCAACCTCGAGTTGGAGGATCGCATCGTCAAAGGCGATGAGGAGCTGATCAAATCCCAATGCCTGGTGATGATCCAATGTGTCGGCTGCCGCAACGACGACCGCAACTACTGCGCCCGGATATGCTGCAACCAGTCCATCAAAAACGCCCTGAAGTTAAAAAAATTAAATCCCGCCATGGATATCTACATTCTGTTCAGGGATATCAGAACCTACGGTTTCGCGGAGGACTACTATCGCGAGGCAGCGGACAACGACGTCAAGTTCATCCGCTACGAGCCTGAAGATCAGCCCCGGGTGGAGGCTGCCACCCAGGAAGGACGGCCGGTAGTCAGGGTGGCCGTGACCGATCCCATATTGGGTCAGCAGCTGGCCATCGACGCCGATTATCTGGCTTTGGCGGCGGCCGTGGTGCCCCCCGCCGACAACCGGGACATATCGCAATTATTTAAAGTCTCTTTAGGGCCGGATGCGTTTTTCAAAGAGGCCCATGTCAAATTGAGGCCGGTTGAGTTCGGGACGGAAGGCGTCTACCTGTGCGGTATGGCGCACTATCCTAAGCACATACCCGAGGCGATCAACCAGGCGTATGGCGCGGCCAGCCGAGTCTTAACCTTGCTGGCGCACGATGTCGTCACCGTCTCGGGTTCGATTTGCGAGGTAGTGGAGAAAAAATGCATGGGGTGCGGGGCCTGTATCGATGCCTGCACCTACAATGCCATCGAGTTTCAGAAGACCCGCCAGGGCCCCAAGGCGGTGGTGAATCCCGTCCTCTGCAAAGGAGACGGCCTGTGCAATGCCAAGTGCCCGACCGGGGCCATTTATTTGAAGCATTTTACCGATGACGATCTCTTGAGCCAGATTGATGCGGCTATCGGTTGAGCCGGTTGGCCGGTTGAGGGACGGCATTCGGTATTCGGCATTGGGCTTTCGGCCTAACTTGAATGTTGGTTTTCGATATTAGCATATATCTTGTTTAATGTATTATGCTCGGCTAAGTAGCTAAATCTACTTATCTACAAAATTCATGAAAGTGGGATTTCTTACTCTCAACCTTCTGAATGAACTTAAGTTGGAGAAATTAAAAAGATTCCATTCCTTTAACCAATAACAAATAACAGACAACACCCAATCAAACTGCTAGGCGGGAATATCGTAAAAGGAGCTAAAAGCCAATGAGTGGGGAACCAATGAACCCGGGACTAAAATTCAAACCCAAAATACTGGGTTTTGTCTGCCACTGGTGAGCGTACGGTGCGGCTGACATGGCTGGAGTTTCCAGACTGCAATATCCAACTGACATCAGACTCGTGCGGGTCATGTGTTCCGGTCGGGTCGACCTGGAATTCGTGCTGCGGGCCTTTGCGAATGGAATGGATGGGGTATTTGTCGGCGGCTGCCGCCTCAATGAGTGCAACTACATAACCCATGGGAATTACGATGCCCTGAACATGGTGCTTCTATGTCGTAAAATCATGGAGCACATTGGGTTGAATCCGTCCAGATTGAGGGTCGAATTTATGAATTCCGGTGAAGGCAATCTGTTTACTGAAGTCGTCGATGACTTCACCCGTAGCATCAAGGATTTGGGACCGCTAGGCCAAAGCGAAGAATTAGCCGAAGATGAATTAGCCGCCAAACTTGATGAGGCCCGTAAACTGGTACCGTACATCAAAATTGAGAAAAGGCAGAAACTGGCAGCGCGCCTTCAAAATACAGCAGAGCAAGAGGATTTTTTCACCAGGCAGGAGATAGATGAATTATTCAGTGATGCTTTTTCTTATCACATCGATCCGGACAAATGCCGGGCCTGCATGATCTGCTTCCGGCGATGCCCGGTGGAGGCGATTTCAGGAGGCAAAAACAAGATCCACGTTATCGACCAGGACATCTGCATCAGATGCGGCACTTGCTTTGAAGCCTGCCCCCCGCGTTTTGGCGCGGTAGATAAAATTACCGGCGTGCCTGTTCCGCCGCCGATACCCGAAGAAGACAGAATGATCAATAGAAGGAGTAAAGTTACAGACCGATAGCTAGAAAATAATCTGAGCCAGGAGAATTTGGCCCTCCCTGGAGGGGTGATGATAGTGGCAATTAATACAAGCAGGTTTCAGGTGTCGGGTGTCAGGTGTCAGCACCTGAAGTCGACCCACTGGATCGGAGTACATCATGCCTTGGACTTTCTTTCATCGCATGTGACTTTCAGCCGCAGATCAAGTAAGATTCAGGACTTTGGGTTGGATTTTTACTGACACCTGAAACCTGACACCTGAAACCACGAATAGCTTGGACAGATGGCATAGCCGATCGTCTGGGACCTGGCCCAAACCACCAGATATTCTGCGACAAAATAAAGGAACTCAATTGCCAATATATGAAATCGAAGGCCTGCGCCCTCAAATCGGCCAAGGTACCTGGGTGGCACCGAGTGCTGAAATCATCGGCGATGTGGAGATTGGAGAGAACTGTTATGTCGGCTTCGGCGCCGTCATCCGGGGGGATTTCGGCAAAATAAAAATCGGCAACGAGTCGCTGGTTGAAGAATGTGTCGTCATTCACACGGCCGAATTGACCGATATTGGCCGGAAGGTCATAATCGGGCACATGGCGATGATCCATGATGCCGTTATCCATGATGACGCGCTCATCGGAATGAAATCCATGATCTGCGAATATGCATCAATCGGCAGGATGGCAATCCTTGCGGAACAGTCATTGGTGAGGAAGCAAACCAGTATCCCGGCCGGCAAGATCGCCGCAGGCTCACCGGCCAAGGTGGTGGGTGATGTCACCCGACACCACCGGACAAGGCTTGCGGACGGGCATCTTGCCTATCGGAAGCTTGTGCATTCCTATCATCATAGGTTCCGGCAACTGTAGTGCAATGACCGGAAGGAATGCTGCAACAATTTCATCCCTAACATCCACCCAATTTCGCTTTTTTTCCCGGACACTGAACGCTTCTTTGTTGTCGGGATGAGCCCCACCAGCCATCACGGTGCTTCAATTTAAAATCTTCAGAATGTCCCCAATATCCCTCGGGAGCTTAAATGGAATTTTTGCAATCATCGGCTTGATATGGGAAAATACATATAACATCCTGATTTATCGATCTCAATTTGAAGGAGGTGAGTCATATGATTCGAGCAGAAATCTATGCAACAGTTGGAATGGCTGTTTTTTGTCTTTGCCTGTCATGCAGCCCAAAAGCAAGTGAAGCCGAAACCGCACAAGCTGTGACAGCAGCACAAAACTGGTTAGCACTTATTGATGAAGGAGAATATGGTGAAAGTTGGGAAGAGGCGGCGGTGTACTTCAAAAACGCACTGTCAAAAGAAAAATGGGCGCAAATGTTGACGGCTGTCAGAAAGCCATTGGGACAGCTGATATCCAGAGATCTAAAATCAAAGACTTATAAGAAATCTTTACCGGGTGCTCCGGATGGCGAGTATGTAATCATCCAGTTTAAAACGTCATTTGAAAATAAAAAGTCGGCAGTTGAGACCATCACGCCCATGTTGGACGACGATAATGAATGGAGAGTTTCTGGTTATTACATCAAATAACCACTACTCCTGTTTGGTTCGTAAATAGATTGGGAAGGATCTTTATATCTTTGAATAATCGACATTCACGAAACCAACTGAATAAACAGGTACTTAGTTTTCAGTCTTTTTTGGGGACTAAAGATTCAAGTCTTATCGTCGATATCAACAGATAAATCACTCCATTTATTACCATGCATCCAAGCCATTATATCGGAAACCATGGGAGGATGACGAATGACAGCTATAGGTTAAAAGGCGTAAAAAATCACATAAATTCAGTATACTATTTAGGAAATCATGAAAAAACCGCATATCCTGATCGTCGATGATGATCCACTGAATGTAAAACGATTGGAAGCTACCTTGCGAAATAATTATGATATCACCGTTGCAAGCAACGGACGGGAGTGTATCCAAATCGCCGCCTCTGATAGTGCACCCGATCTGATTCTTTTGGATGTGATGATGCCCGAAATGGATGGATATGAGACCTGCCGTCGGTTAAAAGCGGAAAGCCGGACTCAGAGTATTCCCGTCATTTTCATTCAAGGAAGTGCATTTCACGTAAGACGTACCTTTGCAAAAATCAGAATAAAAAATCGAGAATGCTATCTCGTCAGCTTTCTCGACATCACAGATATTAAAGACCTGATGAAAAAGCAGGAGATGAATATCAATCAGGCAAAAAAAATACTGAACCATGTGAATGGAAGATGTCCCCGATACATTGATTTGTCGGATGAATTAGTTCTTTTCATCGATGCCGTTTCGGTGCCTTGTTACGCTGAAGGCGGCGATCATCTTTTTGTAAGTACTCTGGAACAGGGCGGTCGGAATGGATCCCCCAAATCGATCATCAGTCTAAAGGACCAAACGGGTCACGAGGTAGGATGTATCCTGCGGAGCATATATACGGATATCCTTCATAAATCGATGGTTCACGTGGGAGAAGGATATCTCGAAAAAAGTCTTGATCGTTTGAATGATGAAATATGCCGGTCCGAGGTTTTCCATGATGAGCGGATACAACGATTGGCTAGCTTTGCAAAGGTTGGAAAAATAACTAAACCATCAGAACCTGACCATCCTTGCGGGAAAAAGTTATTTCAAATAATATTAGCAGGTTATATTTCCTACCAAAATTGTTCTCAACATTTTTAAGTTAATGCCGATATAGGCTAACGATGTCACCATAGCTATTGAGTTAAATTAGCGGGTTGATACTGCAAAGGCTGAAGCTACCAGATAACTCCTAAATCGTTGTAAAAGCCGACGACATGCCTGACCGGCTTCTGCGACAACCGGCCACGGGGAATCCGGCCACTGGCTTTTTGACCAAGCGTCGCCAGACCGACATCGGTTCAGGAATATCCGGCACCGGAAGTTATATTAATGACGTAAAGAGAACAGGATAGAGAACTGAATTTGAAGGACAAGCAGACATACGATTCAACGTCTGCCGGGAAGGGTAAAAGACGGTTGCTCAATCGGATCAGACGACTTGTCATAGAGCAGCCGGCAGCCAGACTGCACGCTGCTCAGAATAACAGGCGTCAGCAGATATTCAGGTTTCGCTTCGATCCGACTGATGCCGCGGAACGCATCGCCGACATTTCAACCGCCCTCAAGTCGACCAGCAAAGAAGTTGAACCCAAATTCATCGAACTCGGGGATGATCTTCAAACGGTATTTTTCGATACGAATGCCCTTTTGGAGCAAATATCGGAAAAGGTTAACATGTTCAGCGAACATTCTGAAGACAGCCTCCTCGTTCAAGTCAGGGGGCACGTTGAAAACTGCCTCAAAGAGTTGCGTAAAATTCGCAGGGAAGTCGACCAAAAGACCGATCATATCAAAATGCTGGTCGACTATCTGGGCCGTCTTCACAAAAAATGCACAGCATTCGAACAGACGACCATGTTTATCAGAGTCGTCGGTTTGAACGTTGGTATCGAAAGCACCCGGTCAGCTGAATCCAGCCAGATGTTCTCTGTTGTCGCCGAAGAGATCAGAAGGGTTTCTGAAAAGGTAACCGATACTACCAAAGCCATTTTGGCGGACGCCGGAACGGAGCAAGCAATGCAGGCCGCAATGTCCAGAGATATGTCGAAAGGTAATAATCATCTGGCTGGATTGGCCCAAGACGGTGAGAAAACGGTGCGGCAGGCGCTCCGTCACATCGAGCAGCTCATTGAGACCTCGCTTCAAATGCTCGAAAATGCGGGTTCGCACGCTGAGGTAATTTCACGGCAGGTGGGTGAAGTTGTTCAGGCGATCCAGTTTCATGACAATATGAGCCAGCGCCTGGAGCACATGTCCGATGCATTTGAAGACGTGAAAAAGCATTGTCTCCGGGAAGATATTGCCGGAGATCCGGGCGAAGACAGGTCGACCCGATTTGCAAGCGCCCATTCGATATTGGAGATCCAAGAAGCCCAGCTTAAACGGGTAATAGCCGATATCGATCGGGTTCATCTAACCATTCTCGGCGCTTTTGACATGATCAAGAGCAAGGTGGCGGATCTGGCCATAATCCTGCCATCCTTCGGATCGAATAGCGACAATAACGGAATGGTCGGGAAGAATTCGGTTCCGGATCCGATTTCAGCTTTGAAATCCGCACTGGTGCAGTTGCAAACAATTCAGAATCAGGGACGTCAACTGGTTGAACGAATGATAGCGACGACGTCGCAAACGTCGGAAACGGTGAACAACCTTTCAAATCACACGAAACGCGTCCGGAGCCTCAGCCAGGACACCCATATCATGGCGCTTAACGCCATCGTAAAAGCCGCCCACTTGGGTGAAAATGGAGCACCCCATGAGGTGCTCGCGCAGGAAGTAAAAAGTCTTTCCAAGCACACCGACATGTTTGTTGAAGATGTGGAAAGTGTTATCGGAAAGATCAGCCACCATGCGCAAGGTCTGCTCAGTGGCTGGAATATCAATGAAAATGACGATTCAAGCCGCGGGCATGCGGAAGAAATGCTGAGTATCGGTGTCCAGGAAATTACTAGCGCTTATGGAAATTTTTTGGAAGATACCGCAGATACTGTCGAGTGTGCCAAAGCATTGGAAGCGGCGATTGTCCAGGCCGGAAATGGTCTGAGTTTCATACCGATTCTGGTGCAGCAGCTGGAAGATCACCTGAAAGCCGTCAGTGAGGTCCGGCAGGTGTTCATGCCATGGGAGGACAAAGGCCGCGACAGTTCGCCGGCCGGATCCAAAGCGCTGGCAGAAAGATATACGATGCTCGAGGAGCGGCAAATACACGAGCAGGCAATCGGCGCCAATGAAGACGCGCTAGAGTTGTTTGGGGAAGACCCGCCAGCGGATAACCCGGAAATGACGCAAAATGAACCCCAAGGTTCAGAGGATTTCAAACCGGATACCGACGCCGGCGAAGACGACCTGGGCGATAATGTCGAACTATTTTAAGGTTGTTGAACCCGGTTGCCGGCGATTCGGACGGCCGGGCGGAAACGCCCCGCCGGGCTCATGCAAGGATCAGTATTTTGTCGGAAGATTCCACGTTTAAAAGGGAATCTGAACACGAAAGGAAACCAATGGATTTAATACGCGAAGAAAAAAATGGAAGGATTTTCTTAAAAATCGAAGGCGCCATGAGCATATATGACGCGGTGGTTCTGCGTGACGAACTGGCAACCTGTTTTGAGAAACATAAAGGCCTCGTTCTGGACCTGGGTGAAGTCAGTGATTGTGACACCGCCGGCGTCCAGCTCGTCTGCTCGGCACAGGTATCGGCCGCTGCTGCCGATAAATCTTTTGTCGTATCCGGCACATCCCCCGCCGTAAGTGATGCTTTTTTGCGCACCGGATTGAATATCGAAGACTTCCAAAATTTGGAGAAGGAGAAGAGTAATGGATAAGATCATCATGACAGTCGACGATTCTGCAAGTGTAAGGCAAATGGTCAGCTTCACTTTGAAACAGGCCGGCTATAAGGTCCTAGAAGCTGAAGACGGCCGGGACGCTCTGGAAAAACTGAACGGCACGGCCGTGAACATGGTGATTACCGATTTGAATATGCCCAATATGGACGGCATCGAGTTGATCCGGGAATTACGGGCGAAACCCCAGTTCAAGTTTATCCCCATCATAATGCTGACCACGGAGTCCCAGGCTTCCAAAAAACAGGAGGGCAAGGCTGCCGGGGCAACCGGCTGGATCGTCAAACCTTTCAAGCCGGAGCAACTACTGGGAGTGACCCAAAAAGTGCTGGGGTAACGGGCGGTTATCAACGTACAATGATCAGCCCGACAAAAGAAGTGTACAACGGGTCATGGGCGGTGTTAATCAAGCGCCCGGGATAACCCGTCAGGAGATCATACGAATGGAAAATCATCGCGAAGCCTATAAGGTGGAAGCCTACGAACTGCTCTCGGAACTGGAGTCATCCTTACTGGAGCTGGAGGAAAATCCCGGGAACCTGGAGCTGATCAGCCGTGTCTTTCGGGCCATGCACACCATCAAGGGGTCAGGGGCCATGTTCGGTTTTGATGATATCGCCGAATTCACCCATGAGGTGGAAACGGTTTTCGATTTGGTACGGGAGGGGAACATTATCGTTGACAAGAACCTGGTCGACCTGACCCTTTCCGCGTGCGACCAAATCCGGAAAATGGTTGATGGTGACGCCGTTGATAAAGACGCGGCTGACGGCATTGTTGCCCAATTTAAACGATTAATCCCGGATCGTGCTGAAGCCGCCAAAGCGCCGCCGGCAGATCGAACGGAAATCAATCCGGCATCGGCCTTCGAGAACAGGGCCACTTATCGGATCCGATTCGTGCCTGGAGCCGACATATTTGCAAACGGTACCAATCCGATGCCCTTGCTGGATGAACTGCGCGCCATGGGCGAATGCGATGTCCAGGCGCGGACCGGTAAAATTTCCGCATTGAAGGATCTGGAACCCGAGAAATGCTATTTGCACTGGGATATCGTTTTGACAACCGAAGCGGATATCAATGCCATTAAGGATGTGTTCATCTTTGTCGAGGATGAATGTGATATCACGATCGACGTCATCGATGACGGCAGTAATGACAACAATGAATCCACCCATCAGAAGCTCGGTAGGATTTTGGTGGACCGGGGAGACATTTCGTCGGATGAACTGAACAAAGTCCTGCACCGTCAAAAGCGAATCGGGGAGATGCTTGTCGAAGCGGATGTCGTCGATGATGAAGCGGTCAAATCCGCCCTGGCCGAGCAGGAGCATGTCAAACAAAAACGGCGCGTGCAGAAGGAAAAGACCATTTCCTCCAGCATCAGGGTGGCAGCGGAAAAACTGGACAGTCTGGTTGATCTGGTAGGCGAACTGGTGATCGCCCAGGCGCGCCTCAGCCAGAAGGCCCACCATCATCATGATGCCGAACTGATGGCGATCGCCGAGGAGGTCGAACGGTTGACCGGGGAACTTCGGGACAACACCATGAACATCCGGATGCTGCCGATCGGGACCACTTTTAGCAAGTTTAAGCGCCTGGTCCGGGACCTATCCGGTGAACTGGGCAAGGAGGTCATTATGGAGACGGAGGGCGGTGATACCGAGCTGGATAAAACCGTTATCGAACGTCTGAACGATCCGTTGGTCCATATCATCCGCAACAGCATCGATCACGGCATCGAACCGCCTGACATCAGGAAGGCCGCCGGAAAACCAAAACAGGGCCGGGTGCATTTATCCGCCTTTCATTCGGGTGCCAATGTGATCATTCAAATCAAAGATGACGGCGCCGGTCTGAACAGGGACGCCATTCGATTAAAGGCCGTTGAAAGGGGTCTTATCTCCGCGGATGCGGAACTTTCGGATAAGGAAATTTTTGCTCTGATCTTTTCCGCCGGCTTTTCAACCGCCCGGACCGTCACGGGCATTTCGGGCCGGGGGGTGGGAATGGATGTGGTCAAGCGCAGCATCGACGCACTCAGGGGCTCCCTCGACGTTGAAAGCGAAAAGGGCGTCGGATCGACCATCACGCTCAAGCTGCCCCTGACCCTGGCGATTATCGAAGGGTTAATGGTGGAAATCGCAGGCGGTTATTATGTTGTTCCCCTTGCGGCGGTGGAGGAGTGCGTGGAGCTGGGGAACGAAGATGCCGCCCGGGCACGGACGCGCAACATGATGGATTTCAGGGGCCGGATCATTCCTTATCTATCCCTGCGGGAGCTTTTCCGGCTGGATGCCGCACTGCCGGACCGGGAGCAGATTGTAATTACCGAAGTCAACGGCAGCCGGTTCGGTTTCGGGGTCGATAACGTCGTCGGCCAGCATCAGACCGTGATCAAAGCATTGAGCAAGATATACAGGGACGTGGAAGGACTTTCGGGCGCCACCATTTTGGGGGACGGCACGGTGGCCCTGATTTTAGATCTTGTAAAACTAGTTCACATGGAAAAAATGGAGGTCCGTTCCGCCGCCTAGTAAGCCGACTGGCTGTTGCCGGTTAAAAGGAGGATATCGCTAACACCACGGCTGACATTCTAATATCGGATGACAGCCGTACTCGGAGGTTGAGATAAAGGACGACCGAATGAATTCGAAAAAAAACCTCAGGATTGCTTTGTAACTTATGCGCTTCGGAGCATTTGATGACGGTGGCGCACAGACAAGTGCTCTACATCACGACAGTTACAATCATAACCTGCCCCTGAAGCCGGCAGGCCGCAATCACTGATAAGGAGACCGAGTATGAAAAAAGATGTTCTAATTCCAACCGGCTTGCTCTTAGCACTATGGATGCTTTTTGCCACCCCGGGCCTATCCGCAAGCTCATCTTCCTTGCATACGACGCACCACGCGTCAGCGGAACAGAACGACTACACAGGCAAGGACGCTCCGGCTGCGATCACTGTCAGTAAAGACACGAATGGGCACAACAGTCCAACTCACCACAAAACCTCTCCATTTCCTGCGCATGAAAGCTCTGCCGAACATGGCAAGGAAGCGGTATATCATCAGGCTGCCGCCGGCTCCGGACACGGAGAACATGCTGCCGCGGATCGCCACCGTGCGGTATCTCATGATCGTGTGAAACCTGTTCCGGTGACGCTGGCGGACGCTGAGACCATGAAACTGTTGCGCACAGACTGGTTGAAAGAAATCGCGACCGAACATCTATCAACTGAAAAAGCCGGATTATCGACAGCATTTTGGATGGTGATGAGCACGATGGGCATTTTGATCGTGCTGAGCGGGATAATGTTCGCCGGCAGCAAATTTAAGCATTTCGGAATCAGGCGTAAACTATATCTGAGTTTCGGCAGCCTGATACTGCTGGCAGTTATTTTAGGTGTTTCGGGATTTTTTTACCTGAACCGGGTTCAGCACGAGACACACCTTGAAGCCGCCCTGCTGGAGCTTGACATCATGGCCCACGAGATTGGAGTCGCCCAGAACGAATTCCTCCTGCATGGCATCGAAAACAAGATCTATGGTGACAAGCAAGTGGAGCGAATCCGAGAAGTGCTGAAAAAATATTCAGAAGATCTTGAGGAGATCGAGGCCGCCGCCGATTTTGATGAGGCTCAAAGGCGCGATATCAAGGCAATTAAAGAGAATATCGCGGCTTATGAAAAGGAATTTAGAGAGGTAGTCGATAGTTATCACGAAATCGAAATATTAAAGGAGGAGCTGGATGCATTGGCTGCAAAAATGGATCAAGCGTTGGCGGCAATGGCCGCCCACCATGAAGCCGAACTGGCGCAGCTCGAGGCCCGGGGCACCGATATGAGGGCGATTGTTTATCAGACTCTGATTGTCGAGCAATTGGCCAAAGCGGAGATCCATTCCCTAAAAGCGGCCTATAATGAAGTCGAGTTCCTTTTGGATAAAAAAGCGGACCGTGTCGCTGTTATGGCCGACGAACTCGGCCTGCTTATAGGCTACGTCAAGGCCTTAGAGGCCAAAATTGAAAATCAGCAAGAGCTTACGAAGCTGCGTGTGGTCGAGCAAGAGGTCGATGAATATATTGCGGGGTTGAGAAAAGTCATCAAGGATGAGGCATTGATCGCAAAGAATACGGCAGACATGCGCGAAAGGCTCCATGCCGTTGAAGCCATCTGTGCGAAGTTGGCCCATCAAGGTGAGGCAAAAGCGGACGGTATGGTGCGAGAGGCGGATATAGCTTTAATATTCTTGGTAATTGTCATGCTGCTGGCCGGAGTTCTGTTGTCCTATTTTATCTCCGGGGTCATTACCCGGCAGCTTCATTATGCGGTCGATGTTGCCAGTCAGGTTGGAGAAGGAGATTTAACGCTGACGATCGAAGCGGAAACCAACGACGAGACCGGTCAACTGCTCACGGCCATGAAAAATATGGCCGCAAAGCTCAAGAAAATCGCAGCGAACATCAGGGCGTCGTCCGACAATGTGGCCTCCGGGAGCCAGCAGTTGAGTGCCACGGCCGAGGAGTTGTCCCAGGGAGCTGCCGAGCAGGCCGCGGCGGCCGAAGAAGCCTCCTCCTCCATGGAGCAGATGGCGGCCAATATAAAGCAGAATGCGGAAAACGCCATGCAGACTGAAAAGATCGCATTGAAATCAGCCGAGGACGCCCGGGAAGGCGGCCAAGCGGTGGTTGAAACCGTCACGGCCATGAAGCAGATTGCCGAGAAGATAACGATTATCGAAGAGATCGCTCGCCAAACCGATTTGCTGGCGCTGAATGCGGCGATCGAGGCGGCCCGGGCCGGCGAACATGGCCGGGGTTTCGCGGTGGTGGCTTCCGAGGTGAGGAAGCTGGCCGAGCGCAGCCAGACGGCGGCCGGTGAAATCGGTAAACTCTCCTCATCCAGTGTAGATATTGCCGAGAAAGCCGGTGGGATGTTGGCCAAGATCGTGCCGGATATCCAGAAGACCGCCGAGTTGGTGCAGGAGATCAGTGCCGCCAGCAGCGAACAGAATTCCGGCGCCGAACAGATCAACACAGCGCTGCTGCAGCTGGACCAGGTGATCCAGGAGAATTCATCGGCGTCAGAGGAAATGGCGTCGACTTCCGAGGAGCTCTCGAGTCAGGCCGACCAGCTCCAGGATGCCATCGCTTTTTTCAAAATCGACAATATCATGCAGGAAAAAGCGATCTCAGCGGCTCGCCCCGCGCAGGAAGCTGAACCTGCAACCACCAAAGTCGCCAGGCCCGGCACGGCGCAGACACGCCCTTTGATTGCGGAAGACGGTGGAAAGGCGCTCCCCATCGCCCAGCCGGTAAAACCGGATGAAAAAACCGCGGGGTATCCGATTGAGATGGGTGATGCCCAGGATGCTGAATTTGAAAGGTATTGAAATCGAAAATGAACGGCACAGATTAAAACCCAAAACAAAATCGTAAGAAACCATATAATGAAATTAGGGAGAATCACAGGAAGGAATAGAGGGAGACATAGAGTCATGTTAAGGAACTTAAAATTGGGATACAAACTGATTAGTGGATTCGGCATCGTGCTGATCCTGTTGTTGGTGGTCATTGGAATCTATCAATTTACCCTGGTCTCAACCACGGGCAATTTCAAGGGACTGATGCAGGCGGAGATCGCCATTGCCAATCATGCCTCCGAGATCGAAGCGCTGATGCTGCAATGCCGGCGCAATGAAAAAGACTTTTTGATGCGCCTGGACATGAAATACCCCGGCAAACTGGAAAAGAATGTCGCCGCATTGATCGAGAAGGCTCAGTTCATCAAAAAGCTTGCCGCACAGGGCGGTGATACGGTGACAGCGGATAAGGCAACGGCCATCATTTCCGATGCCGAAGAATATGCCAAGTCCTTTAGAGCCTTGGTCGCCAGCTGGCAGGCCCGGGGGCTGGACCACAATTCCGGACTGCAGGGCAAGTTCAGGAGCATCGTCCACACGGTTGCCCGGAAGGTGACCGGACATGAGGTGGATGACCTGCTGGTCGCCATGCTTCAGATGCGGCGTTATGAGAAGGACTACCTCCGCACCGGAAGTGATCGATACAAGCAAAAATTTTTAAAAAGCATGCAGACCTATGAGAGTCTGCTGGCCAAAAGCAGCTGTGAGGAAAGCGCCAAAAAAGCCCAGGAAACAGCATTTTCGTCATACCGCGCGGCCTTTAAAAGTTATCTGGAGGCCGGCCTGTCAAGTGCCCTGCAAGATCAGCATTATCAGGCCATGCGGTCTGCGGCCCATGACATCGAGGCGGCGATCGGCGGGGTTCACGTACCCAACGTGGCCGCGCTGGTGCTTCAAATTCGCAGAAATGAAAAAGATTATCTGCTGCGGGGGCTTGAGAAATACATCAAAAAGACCCACAAATCCATCGACACGGTGCAGCAAGCCTTTGCCGAGGCCGGTGTATTGCAGAAACACCGCGACGAAACCGCCAGTAATCTAAACGCCTATCGGGAGGCCTTCGACGCCCTGGTTGCGGAGAATCAAAAGATTTCCGCGCTGACGGCAACCATGCGGGACGCCGTTCACAAGATCGAGCCGCAAGTCAAAGAGCTTTTCAAGTCGGCCATGGAGACGGCAACCGCCAAGACCGCCAACGTTGAAAAAGTCGGCGCATCCCGTGCCACGGTGGCCATCGCCACCGGTTGTGCCTCGGTGATGGCGGGTATCCTTTTCGCTTTTTTCCTGACTCGGGCCATCACCCGTCCGCTGCGTACCGCCGTAGAGGTGTCAAACCGGATGGCTGACGGTGATCTGACGGTTCAGATCGATGTGAACAGCCAGGATGAAACCGGCCAGCTGCTGGCCGCGATGAAGAACATGGTCGCCAATTTGAAAGGAACTGCTGGGATCGCTGATCAGGTTGCCCAAGGTGATCTAAACGTAGAGGTCAGGATTCTTTCCGATAAAGACACCCTCGGCAAGTCCCTTGAAACAATGACAGGCAACCTTAAGGAGAAAGCATTGGCTGCTGAGCGGATTTCAAAAGGTGATTTAGACGTCGAGGTCAAAATCCTTTCCGACAACGATACGCTCGGAAAATCCTTTGAAGCCATGATTGCCAAATTGGGCAGGGTGGTGAGTGAGGTTAAGTCCGTAGCGGACAACGTGGCTGCGGGAAGCCAGCAAATGTCGTCCACATCCGAGGAGACGTCCCAGGGCGCGGCCGAGCAGGCCTCGGCAGCCGAAGAGGCATCGGCATCCGTGGAGCAGATGGGCGCCAACATCAAGCAAAGTGCCGATAATGCGGCCCAGACGGAAAAGATCGCCCTTAAATCCGCAGAAGATGCCCAGGAAGGCGGCCGTGCGGTGACGGAGACGGTGGCCGCCATGAAGGCTATTGCGGAAAAGATATCGATCATCGAGGAGATTGCCCGGCAGACGGATCTTCTGGCGTTGAATGCGGCCATCGAGGCCGCCCGGGCCGGAGAACACGGCAAGGGTTTCGCGGTGGTGGCTTCGGAGGTCAGAAAACTGGCCGAGCGCAGCCAGACGGCAGCCGGCGAGATTGGTCAGCTTTCTTCCAGCAGTGTAGACATCGCTGAAAAGGCCGGTGAGATGCTGGGCAGATTGGTTCCCGATATTCAGAAGACGGCGGAGCTGGTGCAGGAGATCGCCGCTGCCAGCAGCGAGCAGAGCACCGGCAGCGAGCAGATCAACAGTGCGATTCAGCAGCTGGATCAGGTGACCCAGCAGAATGCATCCGCATCCGAAGAGCTGGCCTCCACGGCGGAAGAGCTGTCCGGTCAGGCGGAGCAGCTCCAGCACGCGATCGAATTTTTCAAGCTGGATGGAACCGAAAGAAAAAAACCAGTGAACGACAGCCGTTCAGAGGATGCGATTCAGCAATTCAGCAGACTCCCACAGCCGGTAATTGAACAGAATACGGCTGCAGAGCTAAAGGCGAGAAACTCAGCGGCAGAAGAGATCGCCGGAGAAGTCAAGCTGCCTATTGATGACAACGGTTTTGCCATCAATATGGGAACACGCGGGCAAAGCGGCGATGGACTGGATGAAGATTTTGAGAGGTACTAAACCACTCGGGAATTTACGGGATTGAAAAGCGGGCAGGTTTAAAATTCTAATAATTCAGGTGAATCGAAATGCTAATCAATATGAAGATAAGAAATAAGCTGGGTTTGGGTTTCGGCATTGTTACCGTACTGTTCACTATCGCGGTGGTGATGACGGCCATTTCCATTGGAGTGGCAAAAAAAAATTCGGACCAGGTGCAGGAGGAGAGCCTGCCCTTTGCGCTGCTGGCCGAGGAAGTCGCATTCAATGTGATCGAGGTCCAGCAGTGGCTGACCGATGTGTCCGCAACCCACGACCCCTCAGGGTATGAGGAAGCGCAACGGGCCGCGAACAATGTAGCCGAAGGGCTTTCCGGGTTCAGAAAAATGTACGAAAGGGAAAAGGACATCGAATCCGCCAGGAAAATTGAAGCGATTGAAAAGTCCTTTGAGGAATACTATCGGACGGGCAAAACGATGGCGGACACCTATGTCAGGAAAGGTATCGATGAAGGCAACAAACTGATGGCCGTGTTCGATGAAAAAGCCCAGACGCTTGCCGGTATGATTAAAACCCTGACCCAACAGCAGACGGACGAGGCTAGGAGTATGACCCAGGGGATCGTATCGTCGGTGAAGAGAGCGGAAAGGGTTCTGCTTTTTTTGAGCTTGACGGCCATCCTTCTTTCAATTTTGCTCGCTGTTATCATCACCCTTTCGATTACACGACCTTTGAGCAGAGCGGTAGAAATTTTCAATCAATTGGCTGACGGCGATCTCGGCATGGAAATCGATGCGCGCAGCAAGGACGAAACCGGTCAACTACTGGCCGCGATGAAAAACATGGTATCCAATCTCAAAGGAACCGTGGGGATCGCCGAACAGGTTGCCAAAGGCGACCTGGACGTTGCGGTCAAGATTCGTTCCGACAAGGACACTTTAGGAAAATCCCTTGAAACCATGATCGTGAAACTCCAGGAAGTGGTCGGTGAGGTCAGGTCTGCGGCGGACAATGTGGCCTCGGGCAGCCAGCAGATGTCGTCCACCTCAGAGGAGATGTCCCAAGGGGCCACCGAGCAGGCCTCGGCGGCCGAGGAGGCATCCGCGTCCGTGGAGCAGATGAACGCCAATATCAAACAAAGCGCCGATAATGCCGCCCAGACCGAAAAGATCGCGCTCAAGTCCGCGCAAGATGCCGAGGAGGGCGGCCGGGCCGTGACGGAGACGGTGACCGCGATGAAGGCGATCGCCGAGAAGATTTCCATTATCGAGGAGATCGCCCGTCAGACCGACCTGCTGGCCCTGAACGCGGCCATCGAGGCGGCCCGGGCCGGGGAGCACGGCAAGGGTTTTGCGGTAGTTGCTTCCGAGGTGCGCAAACTGGCCGAGCGCAGCCAGACGGCGGCCGGTGAAATCAGTCAGCTTTCCGCCAGCAGCGTGGATATTGCCGAAATGGCCGGGCAGATGCTGGACCGACTGGTTCCGGATATTCAGAAAACGGCAGAGCTGGTCCAGGAAATCGCCGCGGCGAGCAGTGAACAGAATTCCGGTGCCGAGCAGATCAACAGCGCGATTCAGCAACTGGATCAGGTGACCCAGCAGAACGCATCGGCGTCCGAAGAGCTGGCCTCCACGGCGGAAGAGCTGTCCGGTCAGGCAGAGCAGCTTCAGGGCACGATCGAATTTTTCAAGCTGGATGAAACCAAACGCAGTAAGTTTACCCGCAACACCTATTTTGGAAAGGCGAATCCGCAATTCAACAGCGTTCATCCACCGGCAATTGAAAAAAATAAATTAGCGGAAATTAAAGTTGAAAAATTTAGACCGGAAGAGATTGCCGGAGACGTCAGGCTACCGGAAAACCGACAGGGTTATGTCATTAGCATGGGTGGAGATGGCATCGACGGCGATGGAAAGGATGAGGACTTTGAGAGATATTAACAGGGTATATCGCTCGAAGCCTGAAAAATAAGTATAAGGATTGTAAGATAATGAATTCAGGGGGCGGAAGACGGAATTATAATATTACGTCTGTCTCCGTCACCTGATTGTTCGTCAAAGGAGCAGCAATCATGAATGATGCAAAAGTTACCGAAACCGTGTTGTACTTGACCTTTAAGTTGGAAGATGAAGTCTTTGCCCTTGATGTAAGCCAGGTTCGCGAAGTCCTGGATCTGAGCCCGATCACCAAGGTCCCCCGGGCTGCCGATTTCATGCGGGGGGTGGTCAATGTGCGCGGCAGTGTCGTGCCGGTGGTGGATCTGCGCCTGAAGCTCGGCATTCCGGAAGTCGAAACGACCAAAGATACCCGGATTGTAGTAATGGAGCTGGATTTGGAGGGCGAGCCGACGGTCCTCGGCGCCATCGCCGATTCGGTCCACGAGGTGCTGGAACTGGCGCCGGATCAAATCGATGATCCGCCGAAAATCGGCGCACGCTGGCGGACGGAGTTCCTTAAGGGAATCGGCAAACGTGACGACGAGTTTATCATCATCCTGGATATCGACAAGATATTTTCCACTGATGAGCTGGCGTTGGCCCAGGATGCCGGGACCGATCAAATGCTGCCCCAGGCAGAGGAAGCGGCCGCCTAAATTTGCTGAATCGGTTATTGAACCCAGGCAGTTCACCGGGCCAATAATCAAGGACAGGCAGGCGGCCTTTCAGGTTTGCACAAGGAGCGCCCATTGCTTTTAGATAATGGAGACAAAATAAAACCGGTCTGCCGGCCGACCCCGAATCTTCAATCTTCAATTTCCCCGATAGTGCCGGATTTACGCTTGGCTGCCAACACCATATCGGGGCTGGACGACTGTATCTGATGAGCACTTGCCGACCAGAACCGGCCGCAGCGCCGAGTTATAATCCCGGCACTGTCATGCCGGCCCGCGATTTCAAGCGTTTCAGTGAGTATATATACGACCAGTGCGGTTTAAATCTATCGACCGTCAAGCGAACCATGCTGACCCTGAGGCTTTTGAAGCGCATGCGGATTCTGGGCATGTCCTCTTTCAGTCAATATTATGAGTTTGTCATAAGCCCCGAGGGACAGGCGGAAGAACTGGTCCATATGATCGATGTGGTCACGACAAATAAAACGGATTTTTTCCGGGAGCCCAAGCATTTCGATTTCCTGACCAACAAGGCCTTGCCGGAGCTTATGCAAAACAAGCCGGCGGGCGGGCCGCGGAATTTGAACATCTGGAGCGCAGGATGCTCCAGCGGTGAGGAGCCCTACACCCTGGCGATGGTTTTGGGGGAATATTTCAACAAAGATGCTGCCGGCGGGTTTTCGATCCTGGCCACTGACATCTCGACCCGGGTTCTGGAGATCGGCCGGCAGGGGATCTATCCCGGTGATGCCGTAGAACCGATTCCATTCGGGTTGAAAACCAAGTACTTGATGAAAGGTAAGGATTTCCGGAAGGGATTGTTCAGGATTGTCCCCGAGTTGCGCAGCCGGGTCCATTTCCAGCGCCTCAATCTTTTAGAAGGGGACGGCTTCGGGATCAGTGCTCCGATGGACATTATATTCTGCCGGAATGTCATTATTTATTTTGACCGTCAGACACAGGGCAGGCTTTTCGGAAAGTTTTACGATCAGCTTATACCGGGAGGCTATATGTTCATCGGTCACTCCGAGACCCTGCACGGGGTATATGACCGCTTCAGGCCGGTATCTGTCTCGGTATACCGGAAACCCGAATGTAACACCCAACCCGGCAAAGCCGGAAATGAAAATTGAAGATTGAAGATTGAAGAATTGTTGAATCGCTTCGCTCTTTCTTTTTTATTTTAATCGAGAGCAGTGCTAACGAAATCAATCTGCTACAGCATAGATCTTGCACAAACATGATGTGATTTCAAAAAATAGACGCTAAATGAGCGAAAAGAGCTCATTTAGGTGTTATTGGTTACTGGTTAATCGTTATTGGAAATAGTTGAGAGCCTGATTTTATATTTCTACCATCAGTGAATTATAAAAACAGATTGCCATTCCTTTTAAACCATTAACTAATAACGTATAACGAATAACACTCAATTGGTTTTTAACTCAATTGAGGTAACAGATCTGCCATGTTACCTGATTTGAGGGTTGCAATGCCACGTTAGCTTGTTAGTAACCGGTAATCTGGTACCTTTAAGGAAATGAAGAAAAAGATCAGAGTCCTAATAGTTGACGATTCGGCTGTTGTGCGGCAGACGCTAGAAGCTGTTCTGGCGGCCGACCCGGATATCGAAGTGATTGGCACTGCGGCCGATCCATACATCGCCGCGGCCAAAATCAAAGCGGCGGTGCCCGACGTCATTACCCTCGATGTGGAAATGCCGCGCATGGACGGCGTCACCTTTCTGCAGAAAATCATGAGTCAACATCCTATCCCGGTGCTCATGTGTTCGAGCCTGACGGAAAAAGGATGTGAGACAACCCTCAGGGCGCTTGACTACGGGGCAGTCGATATCATCACCAAGCCGAAGCTGGGAATCAAGCAGTTTTTGGAAGAGTCGCAAATCAGCATTTGCGATGCCGTCAAGGCGGCTTCCAGGGCCAACATCCGACCCATTTCATCAAGACCTAAAGTTGAGAAAAAGTTGACGGCGGATGCCGTCATCGCCCCGCCCGTCGGCAAGGCGATGTCCCGCACGACGGAACGTGTTGTTGTGGTCGGCGCCTCCACCGGAGGGACTGAAGCTTTGCGCGTATTTCTGGAGCAGCTCCCCCTGGACTCGCCCGGCATTGTGATTGTACAGCACATGCCGGAGAATTTTACCACGGCCTTCGCCCGGCGACTGGACGGCATCTGCCGCATCGAAGTCAAGGAGGCGGCCAATGGGGACAGTGTATTGAGAGGCCGGGCGTTAATCGGGCCGGGAAACCGCCATATTCTCCTCAAGCGCAGCGGCGCCCGCTATTTTGTCGAAGTAAAGGACGGGCCCCTGGTCTGTCGCCACCGCCCCTCGGTTGACGTCCTCTTTCGTTCGGCTGCCCGCTACGCGGGTGCGAATGCCGTTGGGGTTATCATGACCGGTATGGGCGACGATGGGGCCAGGGGGATGTCGGAGATGAAGCTGGCCGGTGCCGTTACGGTCGCCCAGGATGAAGCGACCTCGGTTGTTTTCGGCATGCCCAATGAGGCCATCAAGCGCGGTGGTGTCGACCGGGTGGTGCCGCTGGAAAAGATCTCAAGCACGGTTTTAGGCGCGTGCTCGCAATAAGTATCCGGTGTTTCATGGCCGGACGACGGATTTTTGATTGCGATTTCGAATCGGAATGAAGAAGCAGATCAATATTCATATCGGCGAATTTCATGTCAGCGGTGCTCCTCGCATCATCTATACCCTGCTAGGGTCATGTGTGGCCGTATGCCTGTACGATCCGGTGGCGCGAATCGGAGGCATGAATCATATTCTCCTTCCTGGAAGGGCCGATAGGAAAAATTTTAATGTTCGCGCCCGCTACGGTATCAATGCCATGGATTTACTGATCAACAAGATGATGGCCCTTAGCGCCGACCGCCGGCGAATCGTTGCCAAGGTTTTCGGCGGCGCGCACGTTATTTCCGTGATCTCCCGGGAATATGGTGTCGGCATAAAAAACGCGGAGTTTGTCCTGGATTTTTGCCGCAAAGAAGGGATTGAGGTCATCAGCCGGAACCTGGGCGGTGAAACTACTAGAAAGATCTATTTTCACACGGATACCGGCGATGTCTTTTTGAAACGCGTCAGCCCCATGTCGCTTGAAGACCGTATCCGGGAAGAGCGGGATGGATTAAAGCGGATTAAAATGATACCCAAGACAGAAATCAGTGACGTTGTTGACTAATCAAACTATTGCATGAATTCTCTCTATATAGCTTGGAAGTAAGAACTAAATCTGAAGTGCTTCAAAAATCATGTAATATATTTGTTAAGTTGGTTTAGTCAACAACGTCCCCGATGGTTTTCCGGATTGAGTGCAACAGCCATAAAGGTCAAACGTAGATCCTAGATCTTCAAACCTGGACCTGCCTGACCTTGCACTCATCCGCAGTAATGTTCACCGGACAGCCATCCATTTCGATCAACAGGTCGATGCCGCGTTGGAGTGCTTTTTGCTTGATCATGGTCAGGAAAAACGGCAAAAAGAATAGAAATTCGTCAATTTCAAGGTCTTCAAACTGCCGGGTGAATTCGTAAACCTGCTCCAAGACATCCAATAAACCGCACACCCAGGTGCCGATGACAGTAAAAATGAGAATCGCAAAGCCTTCCAGGTATATCTTGGGCGGCCGCTTTCGAGCTGATTTTCCTCTCGATTCAACATGCTTCTTTTCTTGACCCTTAAACCCTCAACTGGATTTTAACTCAATTGAGTTATCACTTTTCCTGACGTACAACCGGCAGAAGGAAACTGAAGGTGCTGCCTTGGCCTTCGCCTCGACTTTCTGCCCAGATAACCCCGCCATGGAGGCCGATGAATTTTATGGACAGGGCCAACCCCAGACCTGTTCCTTGAAATCCCCGGCTTGTCGAGAACTCCACTTGTTCAAAAGAATCGAAAATACGTTCTAAATCATTGGGTACCAAGCCGATGCCGGTATCTGTGACCGCAATTTGAATATACTCGCTTGGTAGAGGATTTGGTAAATACTTAAACTTACAGATTCAGGTACTACGTTACCGGGATATTCATCTTTTTCAATTCCAAATAGTCTAAAACACTCATCAGACCATATTTCGGCAATTATTTACTTTTCTTTAGGGCGGTTGGACTGTCTTGTGAAAGCAGAAAATTGCCATGCCCCGATCATGCATAATTAGTCTTCGTCAATTAAGTTTTAGGGCAAAATGGTCGATATTAGTAAAGATTACCGCCTGAATCGGGAAAAGGCGATATCCATTTTATAACGGTAACTTGTCGAATATCATTTGGTAAATGACATTTAAACTTTCTAAATATTTCATCATAATTTCTCTTGTATGGATATGCTCGTGCTACAATGAGCCGGAAAGAAAGATGCCGCCCAAGGCGATAAACGGGGTTCTGGACCTGACGACCTGGGATTTGGAAAATGATGGCACCGTAGATCTGTCCGGCGAGTATGAATTCTATTGGAATCAACTCTTAAATTCACAGGATTTTATCCAATCCCGATCCTCCTTGAAAACTGCGTTTATTGCCGTGCCACGCCCGTGGAACGATTTTGAATATCAAGGAAAAGCGCTTCCGGGAGATGGTTTCGCCACTTATCGTCTCACGGTTCTTCTGAATAGAACCAATAACGAGTTGGCACTAGATCTGTTGGAACAGAGTTCCTCATATAACCTGTTTGTTAACGGTCAGAAACTATCTTCAGCAGGTGTCGTCGGCCAAAACGCAGATTCAGCGAAGCCTGGATATCGCCCTGAAATCATTGTTTTGCAGTCTAATGAAGGCTCATTGGATCTCATTGTTCAGATTTCCAACTTTTCCCACAAAAATGGCGGCGCCTGGGAAACAATTACCTTGGGAACAAAAGGCCAACTAGAAAAAAACAAGAAAATCGAAATTGCTTATAATCTGTCTCTTTTCGGCAGTATCCTTATTATGGCACTGTACCATTTAGGTCTATTTTCTCTGAGGAAAAAAGAGCTTTCTACCTTATATTTTGGCCTCTTTTGTCTACTAATCGCTTTGCGGGTACTGACAACGGGGGAAAGACATATCCTTCTTTTTTTTCCGGCAATCGACTATGAGATAATGATCAAGCTTGAATATCTGACTTTTTATTTGGCGGTTCCCGTCTTTGTACAATATTTCCATTCTCTTTTTTCCAACCGGTTTTCAAAAATCATCTGCATGCTGTCTTCGGCCATTGGCCTTGCGTTCGGTGCCTTGGTTATTCTGTCTCCGGTAAAAATTTTTTCCGCGACGCTCGGGATATTCCAGGTCTTCACGATATCCATGTTTATATACGCCACTGCTGTCCTTGTGATTGCCTCCCTGAATAAAGAATCTAAGGCAATTATTTTTCTGGCAGGTTTTACGGCTTTATTCTTAACATCCGTCAACGATATGCTGTATGCTCAGAATATCATACAAAGTATATACATGGTTCAGCTGGGCCTCTTCATTTTTATTTTTTCACAGGCATATCTCATCTCTCGCAATTTTTCAAAAGCATTTGCCACCATTGCTATTCAGCAAGAAAAATTGAAAAAATCCAAAGCAACACTTGAAAAAAGGGTTAGGGAACGGACGGGCAAAATACTAAAAGTCAATCAGGCACTTCGGCAAGAGATTGCAGACCGTAGGCAGGCGCAACAGGCAACAAAAAAAGCCCAAAGAGCCGCGGAATTTGCCAACCGCGCCAAAAGTGAGTTTCTGGCCAACATGAGCCACGAACTGCGAACCCCTCTGAACCATATTATGGGCTTTACGGAATTGATATTGGATCAGAATTTCGGTCAATTAAATGAAACTCAGGAAGAATATTTATATGATGTTCATAGCAGTAGTGAACACCTTCTTTCGCTGATAAATGATATTTTGGATCTATCCAAAGTCGAGGCTGGAAAGCTTGAGCTTGAACCATCGCCGGTTAGAATCAGAGATATTGTGGAAAACAGCCTGGTTATGATCAAAGAGAAAGCACTGAAGGGTGGAATCGAATTAACATGCGACCTGGATGGTATCCCGGAATCAATCCATGCCGATGAACGCAAGCTCAAACAAATTCTTTATAATTTGTTGTCAAATGCGGTTAAATTCACCCCAATGGATGGGCGTATATTGTTGGCGGCCAGACTTACTGACAATGTCGATAAACCGAATCAAGATATATCAAACCTGGCAACAAGCTATCTCCAGATCTCCGTTGAGGATAACGGTATTGGTCTGAAAAAGGAAAACCTGGAGAGAATTTTCGAGCCCTTTGAGCAGGTAGAAAGCTCTGCCAGCCGTCAATACCAGGGAACCGGGCTAGGTTTGTCATTAGCTAAAAGGCTAGTCGATCTGCACGGAGGAAAAATCTGGGCGGAAAGCCAAGGCGAAGGCAAGGGAGCGACGTTTTCCTTCCGTATTCCGGTTTAACTCAAAATAGTTGCAGCAGTAGGCTGCTTGTCCGCCCAAAAGGGCCGCCTTTAGTTCAGTTCGAAATTCCTTAAATCCCAAGATTACTTCCTATGTCTATTTCCAGCCCGAACCTGATCCCGAAAGCGACTATCCACAATCCAAATTGTGCTTAAGCTTTTCAAATAATTGCCGATAAAGATTAGTGGCAGACGTGAAAAAATCCTTCAACTTATCCATAATATCAAATTGCAATTTGATATTATCAGAGCCTGCCGGAAAGGTGAATAGTGATGCCAGCAAATATTTTAGTGGTAGAAGACAATGAGTTGAACCTCAAACTCGTCAGAAGCTTGTTGCATCTTGGCAATTTCGAGGTGCAGGAGGCAAGAGATGCCGAAACCGGTATTGAATTGGCCAAAAAGATTGGACCCGACCTCATTCTTATGGACATTCAGCTTCCCGGTATGGACGGATTGGAAGCCACTCGAATAATTCGGCAAGATCCCTTGCTAAAAAACATACCCATAATCGCGTTGACCTCATATGCCATGCAAAGGGATGAGGAAAAGGCCAAAGCAAGTGGTTGCACCGGCTACATTTCCAAACCGATCGATACCCGCAATTTTACAAATATCATTAACGAAATCCTAAACGATGATCTGCAAAGCGGCTCAGCAAAATAGCACCACATCCAAATTCTAGACCTTACTATTAAAGTAGAAATTTTGTTTTATTGGATGGACACATTAACTGCCAAACCAGAAAAAGACACAGTCTGCAACACAAGCGGATTGCCGGTTCGCCGCAAACCCGAGTGGACCGACGTGCGTTTCGGCCCTGATTACCGGGCCAACATCGGCGTTGTTGGAAGCAATATCGTCTTCAGTCAGCCTTGCGGATACATTAAATTAGCGGGCGTAAAAAAAACTTTGGATTTGATTGATCGGGTAATCTCTGAAACGGTTCCCCCGGACCAGGCGTATATTTTAATTGAAGATTTTTCAAAACTACGAGGTGTTGCTTTCGATGCCCGCAGATTTTTTATAAACAACATGCGTCAGCGCAAAAGGCTTGGTGGCCTCGTATTTTGCAGTACCTCCGCGTTGCTCAGACTAAGTGTCAAGCTCGGAAAACGCCTCTACAAAGACGATCGCGAAATTCGATTGGCGAAAAACTACCCCCAGGCCGTCAAATCTGCCCTGGAAATACTATCAAGAAGCATTGCCGAATCTAAAGATTCAGCAGCAAATACCGCAGACAGAACAGATTCAGAGCAAAGTTTGACACCGACCTATGACATAATTAGAGACGAAGGGTGGTGTCTGAACCTTGCCGATTTCACAATTAAAATGGAGATCATCGATCAAAAGGTGATTCACTCCATATCCACCGGCTTGCTGAAAACCGAACATATCGAACCTCTCGTAGAGCTAAGCCAAAAGGTGCAAGAATCCCTTAATTCTCAAAGCCGCATTGAATATATCGTTGCCAATGTCACCAATTTAGAAGTTGGAGACCGCAAGGCCCGCAAGCGCTATATGGATTCTTTAAAAGAACGGAATCAGGATCATCAGCTTGAGATGTATATAATTTACGGGGCCAATCGTTTTGTGCAGGCTGCATCGAATTTGGCCCGGCCGTTTTTACCCTTTAAAATCCGTGTCGCCGACAGTTTAGACGATGCCCTGAATATAATCTCAAAATATGAGATCAGAAAAAAAAATCAATCGACTCAATCAATACCTACTAAGAAAAGGGACAACGCCCCTAAGGGTAATCGAATCCATCAATATGTTGATGAGCTCCAGCAATTTATAGGAATCATTGATTGGGAAATTGATGGTATTGATGACGTACGGCCGGCTGCTCCGTCTCATCCATTTTTTAGCGTTTTCGAATCAATCGCACTGATTAAGGGTGAACTGGATGAGCTCATTGATGAAAGAAAAAAGGCCGAAGACGCACTACAATTGGCAAATGATAATTTGGAAATCAGAGTTAAAGAACGGACGGCAGAGCTGGAAAAGGCGAATAAAGCACTACGGGCCGAGATCATCGAGCGTAAAAAAATTGAGACTGAATTGAAAAACGCAAAACTGCTTGCCGAAAGCGTCGACAAAGCGAAAAGTGAGTTTGTGGGCAATATGAGCCATGAACTTCGCACCCCATTAAACCATATTATCGGATTCACCGAGCTGATCCTGGATAAAAACTTCGGCGATCTGAGCGAAACCCAGGAAGAATATCTCAATGATGTTTATCGAAGCAGCAAGCAATTACTGTCATTAATTAATGACATGCTGGACCTTTCTAAAATTGAAGCCCGCAAGTTGAAGCTGGAATTATCAGAAGTGAATATTCGCATGCTTGTAAAAAACAGCCTGAAAATGGTCAAAGAGAAAGCCAGCAACCATGGGATTAAGCTGTCTTCCTGCATGGATGTCGTTTCAGATACGCTAAAGGCTGATAAGCACAAATTAACGCAAGTCATATATAACCTGTTGTCCAATGCGGTTAAATTTTCCCCGGATGGCGGTAAGACGACGATTAGTGTTCAATCTATTGATCGTTTCGTTCGTTCGGGCCGCCGTCATGATGATGGTCAAAATTGCCAGGTTATTCTGGATCCAATGCAACCAAACGGACTGTGCACCGCAAACCTTACCAAATGCGTCGAATTTGTCGTCACTGACTCCGGCATCGGCATTGATCCTGAAGATCTAAAACGCATTTTTAATCGTTTCGAGCAGGCCGATGGTTCTAGAAGAAAAAAATACAAGGGTACCGGATTGGGTCTGTATCTGTGCAAACACATCGTGGAACTTCACGGCGGGAGCATCTGGGCTGAAAGTGAGGGACTAGGCAAGGGCAGTACGTTTCGGTTTATTATCCCAACTCAAAAAATGATGAAGAGTGATTTATGAATGGATCGAAGATTTTAATAGTTGATGACGAGGTAAAGAACATCAAACTTCTGAAAGGCATGCTTTTTTCAGATAATTATCAATTTTATGAAGCCACGAACGGCAAAGAAGCGATGGATTTAGTACGCGATATCAGTCCGGATCTTATCTTGCTGGATGTTATGATGCCAGGAATAAACGGGTTTGAAGTCTGTCTCCAACTAAAAATGGACAAAAAAACAAAAATGATTCCAATCTTAATGGTGACTGCTTTGGGGGAAAAAGAGCATCGCCTGAAAGCAATGGAGTCCGGCGCCGACGATTTCCTGAGCAAACCAGTGGATAGAACCGAGGTTATGATTCGCGTAAAGTCCTTGCTTCGCATCAAAGCCTACCAGGATAAATTATCGGATAATTATAAGGAAATTGCCGCGAAAAACGAAAGACTATTGGAACTTGAAAAAATCAAAGATGGTCTGGTGCAGATGATTATTCATGACTTGAACAATCCCCTCGCAGTCATATCGGGGAATATAGATCTCGTGGTGTCAAGTGAACATAACCTTACTCCGGATCAACTCAATTGTCTGAAAATTAGTTATCGCAGTGGTCAAGAACTAAGCCAGATGATTAGAGGCCTTCTCGAAATTTCCAAAATGGAAGATGGAAAAATGAAGCTGAATATAGAGAAAGTTAAGCCGGAAAGCCTGATAGACGCGAGCATTCAACAATTTCTGATTAAAGCTGACGAAAAACAAATAGCAATGTCATATGAACGCTTAGAAAAGGACCTTTTGATTCTAGTCGATTGCAGCCTGGTGAAAAGAGCCCTAGGCAATCTTCTAAACAATGCCATTCGACACACTCCTCGTGGTGGCAAAATCCAAATTATCACTAAACCTGATCAACATAATGGTAAGCTTCGAGTTGAAGTGAAAGATACCGGCAGTGGGTTGGCACCTGAATATCACAAAAAGATATTCGATAAATTTGAACAAGTTAAACTCAAAAAGTCCGGCATAGCCGTTGGTACAAGCGGGTTGGGTTTGGCCTTTTGTAAATTGGCCGTTGAAGCCCATGGCGGCAGAATCTGGGTTGAAAGCGAAGGTGAGGGTAAAGGAGCAAACTTTCAATTCACGCTGCCGGTAAAGAAAAACGGGGCAAAGCTTGAATAAGGATCTCCAATATGCTGGGATATTAAAATTACCGTTAGGGACACCGGTATCGGATTGGCGCCGAATGATTTAGAGCGCATCTTAGACTCATTTGAACAAGTCGAATCCTCGAAAAGCCGAACATATCAGGGAACGGGCCTGGGATTAGCGTTGACCCAAAAATAGGTCGGCCTGCATGGCGGGATTATCTGGACGGAAAGCCAAAGTGAAGGCCAAGGTAGTAATTTTTGTTTTATTCTGCCGATTGTATCTAATGACAACTTTTTTGGTTAAGCCATAGCGATAATCAGTTTATGTTCATTATCTCTTTTTGCCAGTTAAAGAACAGAGAAAACTATAAAACTTGAGAAAGTCCCAAAACATGCCCAAGCAAGCCGATATGATGCCGAACAAACTCAGAATTTTGATTGTCGATGATGAACCACTGAATTCAAAACTGCTGGCGGCCCATTTAGTAGACGATCCCTATGAAATCATCCAAGTGGACAACGGTCAGGCATGCCTGCAAAAGCTCGCCCGGGAACCGTTTGACCTCGTGTTGCTTGACGTCATGATGCCCAAAATGAACGGCTTCGATGTCTGTCGTCGCATTAAGCAAAATCCGGCTACCAAAGAACTTCCGGTTATATTTATCACGGCCCTGATCGATCCCGAGCACAAGCAATCCGGATTTGATGCCGGCGGTGTTGACTATATCACCAAACCGTTTGACGTCTGCGAAGTCAAAGCCCGGATTAAAACGCACCTGGCATTGAAAGTCGCTCGCGACGAGTTGAGAAATCAAAACATCCTGCTGGATGAAAAAGTAAGGGAACGAACCGCAGAGCTGGCGGAGATCAATAAAAACCTCAAAGAGGAAATGGCAGCCCGCCAGCATGCTCATGACGGATTGCGTGTCAGCGAGGCTAAATTTCGTGCCATGCTGACCGCCATACCGGATAAAGTGCACCACATCAGCAAACAGGGAAAAATTTTAGAATGCACCGGAAACGCTGAGCTTTTTGCTGCCGGCTCGAAGAATATCAAGGGTAAGAGCATCGGCCGGCTGCTGCCACAGGATATCGCTGATGCGGTTCGAAGACAAATTGCGGCAGCTCTGCAAAGTAATGATATCGCCTTATCGGAACATCAGGTTTCAACCTCCACAGGTAGGCGATTTTACGAAATTCGCATGGTAAAGATTGCCGATGACGAAGTTTTGGCTATCACCCGCGATATCACCGAAAAAAAACAGGCTGAAGAAACGCTTCTTAGAAGCGAAGCCCATCTGCGTCAGGAAAACACGCGACTTAAATCGTCGATTAAAGAACGCTATCGATTCGGAGATATCATCGGCAAAAGCGCGCCGATGCAGCAGGTCTACGATCTCATTTTAGAAGCGGCGGAAACCGATGCCGGAGTGATTATTTACGGTGAATCCGGCACCGGCAAGGAGCTCGTCGCACGGGCAATTCACAATATGAGCGGACGGATCAAGCACGCGTTTGTGCCGGTCAACAGCGGCGCCATTCCCGAAAACCTTCTGGAAAGCGAATTCTTTGGTTATAAAAAAGGCGCTTTTACCGGGGCGACGACGGACAAGCACGGATTTTTTGACGTCGCCGACGGCGGGACCATGTTTTTGGACGAAATCGGCGAAATCGGCCTGACCATGCAGGTCAAACTACTGCGCGCGATTGAAAATGGTGAATATACGCCGGTCGGCAGCAGCCAAACCGCAAAAGCCGATGTGCGCATCATCGCCGCCACCAACAAGGATCTGCCGCTGCTTGTAAAGGAAGGCGCAATACGCGAAGACTTTTTTTATAGAATTCACATCATCCCGATTCAACTGCCGCCGTTGCGACAACGCAAGGAAGACCTTCCCCTGTTGATCGAGCATTTTCTCAAAAATAGCGGAAATGGTCACAACAGTGCCCCGCCGATTACCGGAAAGATATTCGATGCGCTTTCCAACTACGACTGGCCGGGCAATATTCGAGAACTTCAGAACACGCTGCAGCGGTTTGCCACTCTGAAAAAGCTGGATTTTATGGGCGCCGCACGAACGGATTCGAATAGCCTGGATCTAATTGTCGAAAATGATCCGATGCCGGACATATCCGATTACCGAGCGGCCATGGAAAGCTATGAAAAGAAACTGATCCTTGCGGCGTTAGAGAAAAATCAGTGGCATCGGGAAAAGGCCGCTGCCAGTCTAAGTCTACCCCGCCGAACATTCTACCGGAAGCTTAAGAATTTTGAGCTGATTTCGGCATAAACTGTGCCAATTCCGGCACAATCAAATATTCTACGTAATTTCAAGATGTAATCTCCTAAAACACCCAATTTGCGTGCCATGGGTGGCACTTTCTTTGAAATCCCTTCGCCACCCACCTTTTCCAAAAAACATATATAAATTCAATGGGATATACCTCTTTTTATATTCTTGGCACGGTTGTTGATTATAAACCCATCTTTAAAAATGGTTCTCGATAGTGGGAGGAAAAGCATGAACATTTTAATCGCAGATCATGACTTAACTTCGGCCGAACGGATATTACATGAGTTCAAAAGAATGGGACACCGAGCCGAGAATTGTGCAACCTGTAAAAAAGCCCTTACACGAATCAAAGAACAGGAATTTGATTTGGTTTTGCTGGATCTGTTGCTGTCAGATGGTCGGGCCGACAAATGCATTGCCCAAATCAAAAAAATACGGCCACGGGTCGAGATTGTAGCGATGACCGACTACAATTCCCGCGAGCTGGAATTGAAGGTGAGAAGTCAAGGGATTCTCTTTTACATGATAAAGCCCTTTGAAATTAATTACCTGAAAGTACTTACAGATCATATTACTCAAATCAAGATGACCGCTTAAAATTAAAACGAAAGTTGGGAGGTCGAAAATGACAAAAAACGATGAAATAATCAATCAAACCGTAAAGGCTGTGTCCGATCGGGAGGGTAAATATCTGACCTTCTCCTTGGCAGACGAAGAATACGGCATCGGTATCCTGAAGATCAAGGAGATCATTGGAATGATGCCGATCACCTCGGTGCCCCAGACGCCGGAATTTGTCAAGGGAGTGATCAACCTGAGAGGCAAGGTGATCCCGGTGTTGGACCTGAGGCTGCGTTTCGGTATGGAGGAAATCGATTACAGCGAACGCACCTGCATCATTGTGGTGGAGATCGAGGGATCTTCCGATACGGTGATGATCGGGGTCGTGGTGGATGCGGTCTCTGAGGTGCTCAACATCAAAACGGATGAAATTGAGGATACCCCGACCTTTGGCGCCTCGTTGAATACCGATTATATCCTAGGGATGGCTAAAATGGAGGGCGGCGTAAAAATTCTGCTGGATATCGATCGGGTACTTTCAACGTCAGAAATCGTCGCACTGGAAAAGGCGGCCTGATCAAAAAAAAATTGCATGAACGCAGAAATCAATTAACGATATAAATTACTAGAAAAGGGGTCTAAAAATTGTTTAAAAAACTAACCGTAGGTAAGAAAATCATTTTGGGATTTACATCTGTACTGGTACTGCTTGCCATTGTGGGTGTCGTCGCCTACAGTGCGCTGACTAAAGCCGGCGACGGCTTTACTTCCTATCGTGAAATGGCGCGCGACGCCAATCTGGCCGGTCTTCTGCAGGCCGACATGCTCATGATGCGTATGAACGTCAAGGATTTTATCATCACCGGCAGCGAGAAAGACCGGCAAGAATTCCAGGAATATCTGGAGAAAATGCACGGAGTTTTGGCAGAAGCTCAGAAGGAGATTCAAAATCCGGAGCGGGCCAAAAAAATCGATTTCGTGGAAGATGAAGTCGCCGAGTATGAGAAGGGCTTTGCCCAAGTGCTGGAATTTCAAAAAACGCGCGACCACATTCTGTATGATATCTTGGGCAAAGACGGCGTTGAAATGGAGAAAGATCTGACCATGATCATGAAATCGGCGGAACATGACAACGACATCGAAGCCGCGTTTCAGGCCGGGATGGCCCTGCGCAATCTGCTGCTGGCGCGCCTTTATGTTATCAAGTTCATGGATACCAATGAACAGAAACATGTGGATCGGGTCGAAAAAGAGTTTACCGAATTGGAAGCGCACCTGCACAAGTTGGACGAACAACTGCAAAATGCCGAGCGCAGAGAGCTGCTGCGAAGGACTCAGGAAGCCGATACCGAGTACCATACCATGTTTCAAGAACTGGTGAGAGTCATTTTCGAGCGCAATAAAATTATTTCCGGAACCCTGGACCGTATCGGACCGGAGATTGCCCATGCGGTTGAAGAGGTCAAACTGGATATCAAGGGCGTGCAGGACACCCTCGGGCCCCAGCTGGTGGCCGCCAATCATCGCAGTGAGTGGCTGATCGCCTGCGTGGGTCTTTTATCCATGGTAGTGGGCGCATTTTTTGCTTTTAGCATTACTCGCGGCATTACTAAACCCTTAAACCGGGCTATCAGCGGAATGAACGAAGCGGCCGATCAAGTGTCCTCGGCGGCCGGTCAGATTTCAGCGTCAAGCCAGGGCTTGGCCGAAGGTTCGTCGGAACAGGCGGCCTCCATCGAGGAAACATCCTCGTCGCTGGAGGAAATGTCGTCGATGACCAAGCAGAATGCGGAGCACGCCAACCAGGCCGACGGTCTTATGCAGGAAGCCAATCAAGTCGTCGGGCAGGCCAACCAGTCCATGACTGAGCTGACCGGCTCCATGCAGGAAATTACAAAGGCCAGCGAAGAGACCTCCAAGATTATCAAGACCATCGATGAGATCGCCTTTCAGACCAATCTGCTGGCGTTGAATGCCGCTGTTGAGGCAGCACGGGCCGGGGAGGCCGGAGCCGGATTCGCGGTGGTGGCGGACGAGGTTCGCAATCTGGCCATGCGGGCAGCGGATGCGGCCAAGGATACGGCCGAGCTGATTGAGGGTACGGTCAAAAAAGTCGGTGAGGGTTCCGAGCTGGTGACGCGCACCAATGAGGCCTTCACTCAGGTGGCGGACAGTGCCTCCAAGGTCGCTGAACTTGTAAGCGAAATTGCGGCCGCCTCCAGGGAACAGTCCCAGGGAATCGAGCAGGTCAACACGGCCGTGTCCGAAATGGACAAGGTGACCCAGTCCAATGCCGCCAACGCCGAAGAGACGGCCAGTGCTTCCGAGGAGATGAGCGCTCAATCCGAGCAGATGAAAGCCATCGTCAGCGATCTGATAAGCCTGGTCGGCGGAAATGGCAATTTCCTTAAAGGTCAATATAATGCGATAAGCGAAACTCCTAAAAAAGAGAGACACAAAAACCGGGCCGTGGCAGCTCCTGCAGAAATATCAATTTAAATGTTTGTCTAGTTGGTTTAGTCAACAGCGTCACTCATGGTACCACAAAATATAATAAATCAGGAGACAACCTAATGCTAAAGAACACTAAACTAAGCACCAAACTTATTGGAGGATTTGGGGTCGTACTGGCTCTGCTAGTTGCGGTTATGGGTATCTATCAGTATGCGGTCAGCTCTGCAATTGTAGATTTTAAAGCACTGATGCATACAGAGGTTGCAATCGGGGATCATTCCGGCAAAATTGAAGCCTTGATGCTGCAATGTCGCAGAAACGAAAAGGATTTCCTGCTTCGCAAGGACAAGAAATACGTGGATAAGCTGCACAAAAATGCTGCTGCTTTAAAAAAAAAGGCCCAGGCAATCGTAGAACTGGCCGAGCAATCGGGAAATCAGAAGGCGGCGGCCAAGGCGACGGCCATCATCGGTCACGCCGACCAGTACGCCCGAGCCTTTGACGACCTTGTTGCGGCCTGGGAGAACCGGGGATTGGACCACAAGTCGGGCCTGCAGGGCAAATTCCGAGCTGCTGCCCATGTCATGGCCGAAAAGATGCCCGAACACGCGGTGGACGATCTGAAAATCGCCCTGCTTCAGATACGCCGCTACGAGAAAGATTACCTTCGCACCCAAAGCGACAAATACAAGCAAAAGTTTCAGTCAAGCATCCAAACTTACGAGCAGCTTTTGACGGATAGCGGCTGCGACAAGGTGTCCAAAAACGCCCAGCAGAAAGCCCTGGCATCTTATCGTGAGGCCTTTAAAAACTATCTGGATGCCGGTGAATCCAAAGAACTTCAGGATCAGGCCTACCAGGCCATGCGGGCCGAGGCTCACAACATTGAAAAAGCCCTTAGCGAGGTCTATGTGCCTGATGCCAAGGCCCTTTTGTTGGATATTCGAAAGCATGAGAAGGACTATCTGCTGCGCCTGGATGAGAAATACATCAAAAAGATCCATTCTGCGATTGAAAAATTGCTGAATGCCTTCAAGGACGCCGGCGTGCTGCAAGAGCATATCGACGATGCCGCAAAAGATCTGATTACTTACCAGTCGGCTTTTGACGGTCTGGTGGCGGAAAACCGCAAAATTGCCTCCCTGACCGCGACCATGCGCGCTGCCGTGCATAAGATCGAGCCGGAAGTCGAAGATCTTCACCGCTTTGCTACGGATTCTGCCAATGTCAAAATCCAATCGACTGTGGACGCGATACAATTGAATGACATGATTGCCATCATCGTGGGCGTTGCCGCCATCATTGTGGGTATATTTTTGGCCTTTTTAATCACGCGCAGCATCACTAAACCCATCAACCGCATCATCGCAGGTTTAACCAATGGCGCCGAGCAGGTGACTTCTGCATCGGGCCAGGTATCATCGTCGAGTCAGCAGTTGGCTGAAGGCTCATCGGAGCAGGCAGCGTCTATTGAAGAGACTTCTGCATCGTTGGAAGAGATGTCCACTATGACCAAACAAAATTCGGATAACGCGACTCAAGCCGATAATCTCATGCAGGAAGCCAATCAGGTCGTGGGGCAGGCCAATCAATCCATGTCGCAACTGACGACTTCCATGCAGGATATTTCCAGGGCCGGCGAAGAAACCTCCAAGATCATCAAGACGATCGATGAGATTGCCTTTCAGACCAATCTGCTGGCCTTAAATGCGGCTGTCGAAGCCGCCCGAGCCGGTGAAGCCGGTGCCGGGTTTGCGGTGGTGGCCGATGAGGTACGAAATTTAGCCATAAGGGCAGCGGATGCGGCCAAAGACACCGCGGGTCTGATCGAAGGCACAGTTAAGAAAGTCGGTGAAGGCTCCGAGCTGGTAGCCCGCACCAATGAGGCTTTCGTGCAGGTGGCCGACAGTTCTTCCAAAGTCGGCGAGCTCGTGGCTGAAATTGCGGCGGCCTCCAATGAACAGGCCCAAGGGATTGAACAGGTCAACACCGCCGTGTCCGAAATGGACAGGGTGACACAGTCCAATGCCGCCAACGCCGAGGAGTCGGCTTCGGCCTCAGAGGAGATGAGTGCCCAGGCCGAGGAAATGAAAACCATGGTGAATGAACTGGTGTCCATCATCGGCGCCAAAGGTAAAACTGCTAGCAGCAAAAACTTTGAGATGAACAATACGTCAAACGATGTAGATTCTAAAGTCCGGACCTTGGCAGCTCCAGCAGAAAAAGCAGCAAGCAGGGCCGAGGCTGTTGCCAAACCAAAGCCGGTCGGCGCGGAGCAGTTGATTCCCATGGATGCTGAGGATTTCGAAGACTTTTAACCGGAAATCGTTCCGCGATTTAAAAAACCAGCCTCATTGTTCGAAAGCGACTTAAAAACGTGCAGAAACAGGTTTGAGTGCCGGATCGACGAGTTGTCAAACTCACGTCCGGCACGTTGCCTAATCTCATCGGATCGTGATAAATTAAGGTCAAAATTAGGGTCAAAGCTTGACGGTTTGTTGTTATCCAAAACCAATTAATCAATAATCAAGATTTAACACTTTATATTTGATCGCGGCCACCAACAAAGATCTGTCGCAGCTTGTAGAGGAAGGCGCAATACGCGAAGACTTTTTTTATAGAATTCACATCATCCCAATTCACCTGCCGCCGTTGCGACAACGCAAAGAAGATCTTCCCCTATTGATCGAGCATTTTCTCAAAAATAGCGAAAATGGTCACAACAGTGCCCCTCCGATTACCGGAAAGATTTTCGATGCGCTTTCCAACTACGACTGGCCGGGCAACATTCGAGAACTTCAGAACACGCTGCAGCGGTTTGCCACTCTGAAGAAATTGGATTTCATGGGCGCCGCAACAACGGATTCCAATAGCCCGGATCTAATTGTCGACAATGATCCGATGCCGGACATCTCCGATTACCGCGCGGCCATGGAAAGCTATGAAAAGAAACTGATTCTTGCGGCGTTAGAGAGAAATCAGTGGCATCGGGAAAAGGCTGCTGCCAGTTTAAGTCTATCCCGCAGTACATTCTACCGGAAGCTTAAAAATTTTGAGCTGACTTCGGCATGAATCGTGCCAAATCCGGCACAATGAATTATTCTTTGCGATTTCAGGATGTAATCGCCCAAAAAGCCCATTTTGGGTGCCATTGGCGGCATTTTCTTTGAAATCCCTTCGTCACCCTCCTTTTCCAAAAAAATATATAAATTCAATGGGATATACCTCTTTTTATATTCTTGGCACGGTTGTTGATTATAAACCCCTCTTAAATAATGGTTCTCGCTAAGGGAGAAAATGCATGAACATTTTAATCGCAGATCATGACTTAACTTTGGCCGAACGGGTTGCGCATGAGTTCAAAAGGATGGGACACCGAGCCGAGAATTGTGCAACCTGTAAAAAAACCCTTACACGAATCAAAGAGCAAGAATTTGATTTGGTTTTGCTGGATCTGTTGCTGTCTGATGGTCAGGGAGACAAATGCATTGCCCAAATCAAAGCAATACGGCCACGGGTCCAGATTGTTGCGATGACCGAGCACAATTCCCGCGAGCTGGAATTGAAGGTCAGAAGTCAAGGGATTCTCTTTTACATGATAAAGCCCCTTGAAATCAATTACCTGAAAGTACTTACAGATCATATTTCTCAAATAAAAGTGAATGGCGAATAGCACGTGATCCGCAACCAATCGTAAACCTTTAAATATTAACAACATGCTTATCTGGAGGAAATTCAATGTTCAAGAATATGAAATTGGGAACCAAACTACTAATATCCTTTTTGGCTGTGGGTGTGATTCCGTTTACAGTGATTGGGATCATATCTCTGACTAAATCCAGCAATGCCCTGAAGAAGCAGTCTTTTGCCCAGCTCGAAAGCATCCGGGATGTCAAGAAAAACGAAGTCACGCGGTATTTCCAGACCGTTAAGGATCAAATGCTCACTTTCTCGGAAAATAGGATGATCATTGAAGCAATGCAGCAATTCGACAGCGCCTTTGACGATTTTATGACAGAAAATGGGATCACATCCGACGACCTGCAATCCATGCGTCAAAAATTGCTGACTTATTATGAAAATGATTTCAGTGAAGAATATCGAAAACAAAACAACGGCAGTTCACCGGATTTGAAAAGTTCATTCGCTCAAATGGATGATGAATCCATTGCGTATCAATACGCCTACATAAAGGCCAATGAGCATCCGCTAGGCTCCAAAGATCACCTGGACCGGGCTTCTGATGAATCAAAGTACAGCCAGTGGCACGGCAAGTACCATCCCATCATTCGCAGCTATCTAAAAAAGTTCGGCTATTACGACATATTCCTCGTCGACAGCGTCTCCGGCGATATTATTTATTCTGTGTTCAAGGAGTTGGACTACACCACCTCCCTGATAGACGGGCCTTATGCCCGGACCAATTTTGGCCAAGCCTTTCGACGGGCAAATGCGGCCCAACATAAGGATGCAATCGTTATGGTCGACTTCGCCCAGTATTTCCCATCCTATAACGCGCCGGCCGGTTTTGTGGCTTCGCCCATCTACGATGGCAAAGACAAGGTTGGTGTGGCTATTTTTCAATTCCCCATAGATATCCTCAATGGGATTATGGCTGCACGCGCAGGAATGGGTGAAACGGGTGAGACGTATTTGGTAGGCAGTGACAAGCTCATGCGGTCTGATTCCTATCTTGATCCGACCCATCACAGTGTGGCTGCTTCATTTCGGTATCCGCAGAAAGGAAAGGTCGACACTGACGCCACCAAAGCGGCATTATCCGGCAAGACCGATGAGAAGATCATCATTGATTACAACGGCAACCCGGTTCTTTCAGCCTATACGCCCCTGCAGATTGGGGACACCCAATGGGCGCTTTTGGCTGAAATCGATGAAGCTGAGGCTTTTGCAGCCGTCAAGACGCTCGAATGGCTGATCGGGATTGTTGCTATTCTCGGCATATCCGCCATCATTGCTGTCGCGCTGCTGGTTACCCGCTCCATTACCAAACCCATCAACCGCATCATCGAAGGTTTAAATGAAGGCGCCGATGAAGTCGCTTCAGCCGCCGGCCAGGTTTCCTCCGCCAGCCAGTCGCTGGCCGAAGGCTCATCCGAGCAGGCAGCCTCCATCGAGGAGACCTCGTCATCACTGGAGGAGATGTCATCGATGACCCGACAGAATGCCGATAATGCCTCCCAGGCTGACGGTCTCATGCAGAAAACCAATCAGGTGGTAGCGCAAGCCAACGAAACCATGGGTAATTTAACCGGCTCCATGCAAGAAATCTCACAAGCCAGCGAAGAGACTTCGAAAATAATCAAAACTATCGACGAGATCGCTTTTCAGACGAATCTATTGGCTTTGAATGCGGCAGTAGAGGCGGCCCGGGCGGGTGAAGCCGGGGCCGGATTTGCGGTGGTTGCCGATGAGGTTCGCAATTTGGCCATGCGGGCGGCGGATGCAGCTAAGAACACGGCGGAACTGATCGAAGGAACCGTCAAGAAAGTCAGTGACGGTTCCGAATTGGTGACGCGCACTAATGAAGCTTTCGATCAGGTTGCCGACAGTTCATCCAAGGTCGGCGAGTTGGTCAGCGAGATTGCAGCAGCTTCGAATGAACAAGCCCAGGGGATTGAACAGGTCAATACCGCTGTTTCTGAAATGGACAAAGTCACCCAGTCGAATGCCGCCAACGCCGAGGAGTCGGCATCGGCCTCTGAGGAAATGAGTGCCCAGGCCGAGCAGATGGAAGCCATGGTGAATGAACTGGTGTCCATCATCGGCGCCAAAAGTAAAACTGCTAGAAGCAAAAACTCTAAGATGAACAATACGTCAAACTATGCAGGGTATAAAATCCGGACCTTAACATCTCCAGCAGAAAAGGCAGCAAGCAAGGCCGAGACTGTTCCCAAACCAAAGCCGGTCAGCGCGGAGCAGTTGATTCCCATGGATGCTGAGGATTTCGAAGACTTTTAACCGGAAATCGTTCCGCGATTCAAAAAACCAGCCTCATTATTCGAAAGCGAATTAGATACGTGCAGAAATAGGTTTGAGTGCCGGATCGACGGGTTGTCAAACTCACGCCCGGCACGTTGCCTAATCTCATCGGATCAGGTGCTCGTCAGATAGGAAGATGGGGACATTCTAAAGATTTAAAGTTTAGAGAAATGACAACTTTTTAGTTTAAGCCATATCGATGATCGGTTTATTTACAATTACGAAGATTAACCTAGTCGGCGACTATTAACCCTTCATTGGAATTCATCATATATTTCTCGTTTTAATCAACGTTCAATCTTCAGTATCAGCCGTTCATTCGACCACACAAAATCCACCATAAATACTTAAGAATCCACGCAATTAACCGATAAATACTAATAACTAAAATTATAGTAATCTTGTATGAATTTTAGTTTTCTTGAGGAGGATGGCAATAGATCAGTGCCTTTAGAAGTATTTAAGATCACACCATTTATTAGCCTGCTTACAGATATATAAAAACTTAACTATTGTGAGGGAGCAAAAAATGAACGTAAAACCAGTAGCCTTGACTTTCTTAATACTATTTACGTTTCCGGGTCTGTGTTTCCCGGAGTCGACTTTGATAGCTACAAAAGTGGATAATCCTCCCATTGTCGATGGTAACTGGCAGGATACCGCGTGGGACAATGCAAAAGAGCTAATCACCCGTGACAACACTGCTAACTTGGATATTTCAATTAAATCCGTTTATTCAAACGAAAAGATATTCCTTTTAGTTCGTTTTCATGATCCAAATGAGTCAAGACTTCACAAAGCCTGGAAATGGAATAAACAAGAAGAAATCTATGAAGTAGGACCCCAAAGGGAAGATTGCGTCGTTTTTAAATGGGCAATGGATGAGAGAACTCCAGACCTGAGCGTTCATGCGGATACGCCATATACCGCTGACATTTGGTTCTGGAAAGCCAACCGAACCGATCCGATTGGATATGCCGATGACAAGATACAGCATTTAAGCCCCATAAAGCTAGCTAAATCCATGAAGCTGCGTTCCAAATCGGGGAATACCATGTTTCTGCAACGAAAGGGTGATAAGGGTAAGTCAGCCTATAAATCTAAACTATATGTAGATTATGTTGGCGATGAAATTCCTCAATTTGAAAAACAAAATCCATCAAAAAGCAGAGCGGATATCAAGGCGAAAGGCGTTTGGAATAACAATCAATGGTGTATTGAATTTTCACGTCCATTAAAAACCTATCAGGAAGATGATGTTCAGTTCGAAGTGTCGAAAAAATTTTTTTTTGGTGTTTCCAGGTATGAGATAGCCGGCCGAAAGCCTGATCCCAAGTTAAGCCAGCCGCTTTACGGATCCGGCGATGTGTCGGACAAACTTTTTCTAGTATTTAACAATTAAAGGCAGCGAATGCAAATGTCTTTTCGAAAAGCGCGAAATTTGAGTCTGGGTTTAATGGTTGCCATTCTTATATGTGTTGGAATGATTCCCACCTTTTTAACTTATCAGATCAGGGACAACCGTGATGCGTTTCTTTCCGAGATGAAGTCGCTGGAATTGGCCAGTTACTTACAGAAAATATTTTGGAATGCAACGGCAGAATTTCACAATTTGATTGAACTCTCAGAGGGAGGTTTCGACTCCATTATTAGCGAATTGCGTAAAGCAGCCGAGATATCAAGCCGTCTCGAAAATATGATGGCACAGAGATACGATAATACAGATAAAAAGCTTATAGCTTTAAAGGAGTTGCAGCGGCAAACCAAAATATTCAAAATGGCTGTTATTCAATATCAAAATGAATTTGATGTTGATCCATCAGCCGATAATACTTCTCAGTTGGAAATACTTGCACTTGATGCACAGAAAAAAACAAATGAGATATTTTCTAATTTTATCTTGCTGGTTATTCATGATGTTAGAAAGAATCAAATAACTATTGAGCAGACCATGGACAGCAGCTTGGTTTATTCATATATGGGTTTATTCTTAGGTATATTTGCAGGTGCTTCTATTTCGATTTTTCTTGGCCGAAAGATAAGCAGCCCAATTCGACAGCTTGTCAAAGGCACTGAGAAAGTATCCAAAGGAGAGCTCAACTTTCGACTGGATGAGAGTGATACAGATGAAATCGGTCAGCTTGCCTCAGCCTTTAACAAGATGAGTGAGGATTTAAAGACCTATATCGCCAAAAACAAGGAGGCTGCGCTAACTGCGAATAAAGCCGCCGAATCTGAAAAGAGAAAAGCAAAGGAATTAAAAGACAAAAATAGCCAATTAAAGAAAGAAGCTTCGATTCGAATAGAAGTTGAGAAGCAATTAGTTATCGCCAAAGAAAAAGCAGAGAATTCCAATCGGGTCAAAAGCGAATTTTTAGCCAATATGAGCCACGAACTACGAACACCTTTGAATCACATCATTGGTTTTACGGAGTTAGTTTTGGATAAAAACTTTGGCGACTTGACCGCCGATCAGGAAGAATATCTTTCAGATGTCCATGGCAGCAGTAAGCATCTACTCTCCCTAATTAACGATATCTTAGATCTATCTAAAGTTGAGGCAGGCAAGCTTGAGCTAACGCCATCCTTGGTAGAAATTGGAAAGATTTTAGATAACAGCATCATTTTGATTAAAGAAAGAGCGTTGAAAAATGGTATTACAATCACAACCAACTTTGACGGCCTACCAGAATTCATTAATGCCGATGAACGCAAGCTCAAACAAATTATTTACAACCTGTTGTCAAATGCGGTCAAATTTACACCTGAGAAAGGGAAGATCTTGCTTGCGGCTAAGCGTGTAACAAACAACGACGAACAGATTGATAATTTTTTAAATTCTGCAACAAACTGTATTCAAATTTCAGTTGAGGATAGCGGAATTGGGATAGATAGAAAAGATTTAGTGAAAGTATTCGAACCTTTTGAGCAGGTGGAGAGCTCTACAAGTCGCAAATATCATGGTACAGGTTTAGGTTTATCATTAACAAAAAGCATGGTTGAACTACACAGTGGGAAAATATGGGCAGAGAGTGAGGGTGAAGGTAAAGGAGCTACCTTTTATTTTACAATACCTTTTACGCCTGAGGACATAGAACTTCCTCCAGAATCGGTGAATGCAAATGGAGGATAAAACCATTTTAGTCGTCGAAGACAATGAGCCATACCTGAAGCTTGTCAGAAGTGTGTTTCAAACAAAAACCACCAAATTAATGACAAAGGAAAAAGCCTTTAAAAATTAAGATCATACCTAAACATGCCTAAAGCAGAATTTCGGTTAACGCTGCCAATGCAACGTAAGAACATCATCCTTAACTTCGTAGCTTTTTAATCGTTTGAAAAAAGTCATTCCCAGAAGTGAATTCCGCATTTTTGCCTCGTTTACCGATGCGCCGATTTCGTTAAAATGAATATCGCCCACTCTGAAATCGCCAATTCGAATCGAGCTGCCGCGCACCATTCCGTTGGCGGTTTCATAAAACCGGTCAAAGTGCAGCTCACTATTTTTAATGCCGATTTTTTCAGCATCGGTCGGGGACAATACAATATGGCTTGCCCCTGTATCGGCCAGAAACATGATGGGTGTCCCGTTCACCTCTGCGATAATATAAAAATGCCCGTCGGAAGAGACCGGAAAACTGATGGAGTCCATCGTTTTTTGGTAACCTTTAGCCGGCACGAGCTCCGCAATAACTCTTTCCTTAACCGCGGACATCTCATGGCGATAACTGTATCCCACAATCAAAATCAGAAAAATCCCGGCCCATATTGCAAGATGCCTGAGGTTCGACCATATTTTTCCGGAGGCAATGCCCGAACTGACAATCAGGACGAGCAGAATCTCATATATAATCTGTCCCGAATGCTCCTTGAAACTTAGCACGTCAAAAGCCCGGTTCAGGTAAACTATCAAGCCGGACAAAAGGGCAGCGATTATAAAAAAGCTTATATGAAAGCCCGATTTCCCGGCTTTTTCACCGTCCGATACACCGGAGTTCTGATCCTCGAATAGTGTTTTCCCGCAGTCAGAACAAACGCTTGGCTCTTCGTCGCCCACGCTGCTGATCCAAAATTCCGGGATCCGGGCATTTTCAGTGCCGCAGTGAGGGCAGGTACGGGTATCGGTGTTTTTCTGAGAAGGAGTCTGCATTTGCGCTAATCACCAGAGTTTGGGGTATTTTGACGATATCCGGATTTTTAACGGCCGCCTCAATCTTGACCTCTACGGTGCTCCGGTTTTCATCGATCAGGCTCAAAACTTTTTCACCGGCACAAATATTTCGAACGACCGACCGGATGGACGGTGTTACCACCTTGTCCTCGGCCGCTGCCACATTGCCGACCGAAGCCACCAGAAAAGGGGTATCCTTGGGTTCCACCTGCACCTGAACCCGCAGTTCCTGGGGGACCAGCCATCCTTCCATGCGTGTAAAAATAGAGGAGTCAGCGGCATGCTCCGGATTAGCGACCTCCTCGGACCGTTCCTTTTGCTCGATTTTTCCGTGCTGGGTCACCTGCAGATCGATATAGCGTCGCTTGTAGCCGCCCTTGTAGTTCCACGTCTGAACCCGGGTGTCCACCGTCGTGACATTGTAGGCCACACGATTCAGATAATACCGCCCGGGCTGCAACGGATCGACCCAGATTCCCACCGATCCTTTTTTTACCAGCGGCACGGACAGGGAACCGGCAAGCTCATGGGGCACATCCGCCAGCTGCCAGTCCGAAGCCATCCTGGTATTATAACCGTTCAATGATTTTCATGCAACATACGGGGAGGAGCTTAACATGGAGGATCAAAGACTCAGTGAAGATTTACATCACTTATGCCGCATCCGAAATGGATGAAGTTTTCCTTTAAAATTTTTGTTGACAAAGCAGCTGATGTCCTGTAGCGGAGGGAGGCTTTCCCTGCACTGGAGAAAAGTAAAGGCAAGCAAAAAAAATTGGGTCGGGCTGGAACCTCACCCGCCCACTCAAATTCGCCATGCAATGCCGTTCTCACCCACCCGCAAGTCGCAGAGGTGACCGATGCTTTCAAATTATTACAGTACGCTCGATAAGGAGCAGAGATCACGGATTCATGAGGCCTCACTGGCTGTGCTGCAAACAACGGGAATTCGCGTTAGCCATCCCCGGGCACTGGAAATGCTGCATGCAGCGGGAGCCCGGGTGGACTCGGCTCGCGAACGGGTATGCTTGCCGCCCCAAATGGTTGAAAACGCGGTGGCCCAAAGCCCAAAAGCGTTTCTATGCGCCGGCCGTTCGCCCGAGTATGATTTCACCGTTCAAAGCGCTCCTTCTTCGTTACCCGCCTTTCGAACGGTGGGGGGGCCCACCCAGTATTTCGATTCCAAGGCCGGGCAGGCCCGCCCTGTCGGTGTCAGGGATTGCGTCGACATCGCCCATCTTGTGGATGCATTGGAGCATTTGGACATCCTGGCCACCCTGACCCCCCAGGACATTCCTCAAAAAACCTATGATATCGAAATTCTGAAGGTCCATTTGGAAAACAACCGCAAACATATTTGGGCCCTGACCACGGACTCTAATAATCTGAAATATCAATTGGAGATGATGGTGGCCCTGGCCGGCGGCAGCAAGCAATTGCAGCAACGGCCGATCTGCAGCGGCATCGTATGCCTGATTGACCCGCTTTACTTTCCCGACGACGAAATCGAAAGGCTACTGCTCTACGGCCAATACAAACTGCCGATACGCGTGCCGCTGTGTCCAGTTGTCGGGGCCAACGCCCCCTATACCCTGGCCGGAGCCGTCGTACAAGCCAATGCGGAGGCTCTGGGGAGTCTGACCTTGCTTCAAACCCTGTGCCCCGGCATTCCGACCTGGTATTATCCTATCGTCCAGCTTATGGATATGCGCAGGGGAGTCGTGGAGAGCGCTAACCCTGAAACCCTGCTGATTTTTGGTGCCCTCTGTTGTATGGCCCGGCAATACGGAGTCCCCTGCATCGGATCCGGGATGATCAGCTCCGGTTGCCAGCCCCATCAGACCATGCTTGAGCGAGGCGCCGGCATCACCGCCATCGCCTTGGCGGGCATCAGCGAACTGGGCGGCGTTGGTGGTCTCGAGGGAGGGATGATGGTAAGCCCGATCTCGATTGCCATTGATCATGAGCTCATTGCTTATGTCAAACGTATCCTGAAAGGTATCGCCGTCGATGCCGACACCTTGGCCACCGAGGCCATCAACCGGGTGGGCCATGGCGGCAATTTTTTGGAAGATTGGCACACCCTGCACCATCTGCGCAAAGAGGAACGATTTCACGCGTCGCTGCTTGCGGCACTGCCATATGGGGAATGGAAACAAGATCCGCGGACCATCTACGATCGGGCCGGCGACCACATAACCCGCATCATGCACAACCACGAGGTTCCACCCCTAGAGCCGGTTCTGCAAAAAGAGCTCGACGCCATCCTATCAGCGGCTAAAAAAGATATCGGGGTTTAATAACCGGAGATGGACCTTGGGGTGACCCATTAAAAGTCCGGCTTTATTTAGATTGCGGATTTTGGATTTATGAAGCATGGCAGAGAGGCTAGGATCTGGGTTTCTGGTGTCCCGTCTTCGCTCCCTGAGCTACGCCGCGGCACGCAGGTTTCTGGTGCCAGAAGATCGAGGACCCGTCTTCGCTCTCCGAGCTACGCTACGCTGCGGCACTCAAAAAAACGGATGACGGAGGACAGATTTCAGAAGGCGGAAAAAAGATAGTTGCTATCAGATACGACCTGAACGTGTTTTACCGAAAGCCGTACACCGAATGCCTAATGCTATGTGTTTTCCCGCAACACGCCCCTGTCAAGGCGAATGCCGAACTCCGAATACCGAACACCTTTCAGCTTTCTTCTCCCGCACCCCGCAACCCGCACCCCGCACCAATTACCCAGTACCCAATACCCAATACCCAATACCCAGTACCCAATACCCAGTACCCAATACTCAGTACCCAATACCCAGTACCCAATACCCAGTACCCAATACCCAGTACCCAATACCCAATACCCAATACCCAGTACCCAGTACCCAATACCCAGTACCTAATACCCAATACCTATTCTAAATATCTTTCAACAAACGGTTGGCCGGCGATACTTCCATTTCGTGTCTGAATTGCTCGAGCGCTTCGGACAGTGCCTTGAATTCCTTTGTATTCGAGACGGGGATATTGTTGCTGCCCTTTAAATCAATAGCATCGACAACAAACTTTATGGTAAGTGAATTGATGTCGCGCGCCGGTTGGTAGCCATACTCACGGTCCCCTTTGGTGCGGGTTTCGGAAATCACCCGGCTTTTCACCAGATCATAGAGGATGCTGTGAACCAATCGAATCGGCATTTTTAGTTTGTGTGAGATCTCGATATCGGTCATTGGCCTTTCGCCCACGGCGAATTTTTTGATCAGGAGATGGGCGATTTGCAAACTGAGCACTCTTTTAAACGCCGGGCTGACCTTGTTGCTGTCAGGCTCGTATTCATAGGTATCGACGTTCTGATGGGCGAAAGACAGCTCGGCACCGAAAAGAACCACCCACCAGCTGATCTGCACCCACATCAAAAATAGCGGCAAAGCGGCAAAACTGCCGTAGATGGCATTGTAGCGCGCCGTGCCGATCTGAAAGCTGATATAGGCCCATTGCACGACCTGGAAAATAGTTCCGGCCACAATCCCCGCAAAAAGACCGGCTTTGATCTTCACTTTGGTATTCGGCATTATGACATAAACGATCGAAAAAAGGATCCACAGGAGCACATAGGGAATGAGCTTGAAGCTAAAAAAGATCAGGGGACTGATGATACCCAGTAGTTTGAACTGATTGGTCAGCTCGGTAATTTGGGTTTCGATATATACCGTGGCGCTGCTGGACAGGATTATAAAAAGCGGACTGAGCAGCATGATCGCCAGGTAGTCGCTGAATTTGCGGCCCCAACTGCGACTTTCCTTGATCTCCCAGATATCATTCAATGAGCCTTCAATGTGGCTCAGAACATTAATGACGGACCAGAAAAGTATAACGACGCCGATGCCCGCGATAACCCCGCTTTTGGTGACCTGAAGCAGCGATTCCGCATAGTCATACACTTTCCACAGCACCTCTTGCTGGGCTTCGCCGGGAAATTTTTCGAATAGCTCCCGTTTCAACATGGTTTCGAATCCGAAACCCTTGGCAACGCCGAACAGGATCGCCACGACCGGTACGATGGAAAGCAGGGTATTGAACGTTAAAGATGAAGCTCGCGAAAAACACCTGTCTTCGTCAAAACCGCGCAGGGTGAGAAGAAATATCCGCAATTGCTTGACGGCGAACGATTTTCCGAAGGGAAGGTCCTCAAGCCGCAGCCGCCAAATATCGACTGTAATAAATTCGACTACCGTTGAAATCCACCCCTGAATATTGTGAATTGCGGATTTTATCACGTTGACCACCAATCACCAGCAAAGAATCTGAAATCATCTATTCAACGATATTGTTCAGAACCCCGTAAGCCTTCATAAAGGTCGGAAACCCGGCTGTGGGGATTAAGAGCAACAGCGCATGCTTGATTTCTTCATCGGCAACCCCGGCAGCCTTGGCTTTTTTAATATGGGTGGCCAGGGCCCGCTTGTGATTGCAGGCTGCCGAAATGGCAATTTTGATCAACCAACGCGAGTTCTCGCCCAGCGGCCCGACGTTTTCATGGACTTCCTTACCCAGGGCTGCATGCCGGGCGTAGACTTCGGGAAATTCAGCTTTGAAACGGGTGAAAATTTGGTGACTATCTTCCATGGTACTTCCTTTTCTGCAAATCTGTCGGAAAACGTTACACGATTGTAGTAAAATTCAATTCGACGATGAGCCCCTGTTAGTTGTTGGTTGGGTGTTGTTCTTTGCCAATAATACCCTTGTTTACACAGTTTTAAATTACAAATAACTATTAACGCCAAGTTGAGCGCTATTCGTTTGATTTGGGTTCAGCAATATTTTCTTCTGTCAGGGCATCATCATCCTTCTTTCCCTGGCCTTCTACCGGATTGCGGACCGCCGATAGACTTCCGGGCGGGGCCATCGGTGAGCTTACCGACATGCTCTCAATGTCCTCCGGTGTGAGGGGTTCAACCGTTGGAGAAATAGTTTCTTCGGAAATAAAAGTCTTTTGAAAATCAGATAAATAAGTGACCGCTTCCGGCTGCGCCATACTCGTCACTTCCAGTCGACTTCTTTCCAGCGCAATAATTTCAGTGGCATCCGGTTTTGACCGAACGACAAAATCGGCTTCACTGGTCAGGGTGGAAGCCAACCCGGTCTGGACCTTAAAATCATAGACGGCAAGACCCGCTACGGGATTCAGCCTGAAGCGGGCGCTGCCATATTCCAAATTCAAATACGTTATACTCGTTTTACGTCCTGAATTGTAACTGGATCGCAGAATTGTCAGGGCGGTGGAGGGCTTGATATTGATGTGACTGCCGCCAATCAGCCGGCACAATATCCAGGCCGAATCCCCGGTGCGAATAATATCTCCGACATACAAGGGCTGACCGCTTTGAATCCGGTATCCGACAGTGGGATCACGGTGGAACACGACTGCCTCCCCCCGCACGGAAAGAACTTTTCCCGCCGGCAATCCGTCGCCCGGTTGAAACTCGTCTTCAATGATAATATCGCTGGTCAGAGACTGCTCTGATATGGCCGTTTCCGACAAGGCAGGGCGCCCCCAGCATAGTGCCAACGCCGCTAAACAGACTAAAAAGGTTGCAATGAATCTCGATGACGCCATTCTGAACTCCCGTTATATTGAGTACAACCGCCCGGCAAGTGAAATTTCCTGTTTTATTGCAATAGCCAATTGCACCGGATTATTAAAAGTTTTATAAATTATATGTATCAATAACTTGATGGAATGTAAAGTTAAGACCCAACCCGGCGAAGCCGGAAATGAATATTGAAGATTGAAAATTGAAAATTTATGGTATCGCTTCGCTCTGACATATTAATTTAAATCGTTAGAGTTAATTAAATATTCAATAAGGATATGACAAAAAACCTGCGCAAACGTATTAGGATTTTAATGAATGGTTGCTTAGTTCGCCACGTTAACCCCAACATTGCAAGTAAGGGGGAAATTTTATCTACAACCAGTGCGCATATTACAGGTAATAGATCAACCTCAAGGGGCATACCGACACCAGTATCTTTGGGCATGGTGGCAGCTGCACCTGTGATTGACAATAGCCAGGGGCCTTTGTTAATGTTGATAAACACTCGAGGCTGGAGATCTTTATTCTTACTTGCAAAAGGAGCAGGAAATGATCGTAGAATCTCAAGTCCTAAAACTCTCGAAACCTTTCATCACGGAAAAAGGAGACATGCTAAATGAAGCGGTGGTGGCCTACGAAGAGTACGGGAACCTGAACGGACCGGTGGTATTTATTACGCACGGGGGATTGAGCAGTCATCATGCGGCCGGAAGATATTCACCGGAGGACCCACTGCCTGGATTCTGGGATGATATAATCGGACCGGGAAAAGCGATCGACACCGATAATTTCCGAGTTCTGTCTGCCAACTCTTTGGGGAGCATGTATGGATCTTCCAGTCCCTTAAGCGTTAATCCCCATACGGGAAGGCATTACGGACCGGAATTTCCGGAGATCACCCTCATCGATATGGTTCGTTTTTACAAGGCATTTTTAGAACAGATGGGCGTGTCAAAGCTTTTTTTGATGGCGGGTCCATCTATGGGGTCTTTGCAGACTCTACAGATGGCGGCCCTCTATCCCGACTTTGTCGGCACAGCAGTTGCCGTCGCCACGGCCGGCAGAATGACACCATACGGGATGGGTATTCACCATTTTATGATCAACGCGCTGCAAATGGATCCGGAGTTCAATGGCGGATGGTATGAAACGGGGATCCCTAGATTAGGGCTGCGTTTGATCCAACAGGTTGCAAGACTATATTACATCCATGAAAGCTTTGTGAAGGAACGCTGCTGGGATTCGGTGGCTGAAGGCGGGGATTCTCAAGAAAAAAGAAGTCTCAACGTAAAGGAATACATCCAGACCGGTATTGAAGAGCAAATTGAAGGAAGAGATCCAAATTGTTATATCCGGGTGATGAATGCCATTAACAGCTATGATCTGGGAAAGGATGTGGGAGACTACCAAAGGGGGGTTCGGCGCATAAAGTGCCCGGTGCTGCTCATTAATATTTCAACCGATTCTGAGTTTCCTCCCTACTGGGCAGCGGAGGTGGCAGAGATCCTGAATAAAAAGAACCCGGATCAGGCTCAAGTCAAGATCTTACATTCAACGTACGGGCATATGGGCTGTATCCAGGAAGGGCGAGCAATTGGAAACCATATATCAGAATTTTTAAGGGCGATAACGGTGTCTGACTAATTATGAATTTTATTTATAAGCATCAACTTGGTACCGTCAAAATAGGTGCTGCTATGTTCAATCGTAAAATTGTTCTCTATATATCGATCCAGGATTTCCCCATTGTATGGTATTCCCAGAACTTCTTTGACCGGCAGTTTTACCACCCAGAGCATTTCAGGATCGTCGACCTTTTCTGAAATTGAATTGATGATATCCAACTCGTTGTTTAGGGCCTGGATGTAAAAATCCGTATCAGCGTTCCTCGCTCTGTCACTGCGAATCGGCACGAGTGGATTTAATCCCCCGTAGTGGTATTTGATGGGAAGATAACCTTCGTATGGAAAAATCAAAATGGGTTGTCCGGGCCTCTCATTTTCCGTGATATGTGAAGTGACCCTGACAAAATCACCGGGTTTGGCCATTGGCTTATAGAAATGATAAATTGCGCAGGTATAAAAACTTAATAAAATCAGAATCCAGTAATTAACGATTTTTTTACTGCAGGAAATTGCAAGTACTGAAAAAAATAATAAGAATACAGGCAGAAAAAAAAACGCGATGTGACGCGGTTGCAGGTACTCCTCCCGCATAAAATTCAGTATCAGGTAAAACTGGCCAAGAAGCAGCGCCACACAGGTCAAACCAATTAGCCCCTCTGGATTTAATGAGATATTATCACGCCTGGCGCCACGCACAAACGCGATCAATAGCGAAACAATGGCGATAATTCGAATAAGCCATCTGCCAAAACGGTCCAAAGGCAACTTATTGAATGGAATGATAAAATTTTCCGCGTGGGAAAGAAGCACTTTCAAAATCCGAAATTGATCGATGGAAACCGAACCGATATTCTGCACTGCGGATAATTGGTTTTGCATGATGAACAACATTGGCAAAAAAATCAGCCCCACAATCATCATGTGTTTCACGAAACCCAGAAACCGGCTTATATTTCCGGAAATTAAGGCGGCAACGCCAAACGCGGTCAGGAGCAATCCGATATAGTATTGAGTATAAAGGCCGAATGCAGCCGTAATGATAAAGGATACTTTTGCTCTACCCCTAGGCCGCTCTTTAATATAGCCATCATAAAAAAACCAAAACATCAGGCACGACAGCAATATTACCAACGCGTACCGCCTGACCTCCACTGCAGCCCAGATAATGAAAGGATTTAATGCGATAATCCCCGCAAGGTATGTCGGATTAATGTCGCTTAAGTAACGTCGCGAAACTTTCGTCGAGAAATAAATCGTCATCGAAACGCATAAAAGCGATAATAACCGGGCAAAAAAAATCGATCCATCCATTTTTCGCCACAAGGTGAGGAGCATAAAATACACGGGAGGCTGCATTTCAAAATTCAGGGCTCTTTCCGCCGCGTATAAAAGGGTCCGGCTGCTGGTCTCCAATGAATATGCCTCGTCAGTCCAAATGCCGAGTTTGAAAGCCAAGGGAACTGTTATTGTCAGATTGATAAAAATAATGACGAAAACCAAGTTTTTCCCGGTTGCCGTTCTTAGAATGGCGAGAGAAAAATTTTCATATTTGGTCAATATGGATTCCTCTTCAGTTTTCAGACCTCAATTTATTGGACCATTTTATAGACATCAGCTCGAACAGCAATTTGAGGTGCCCGAGGATCAATCTTAACACCTTCATTTTAGAGAAGCCAAAAATTCTGGATTGTAGCGTTGTCGGATACTCGACTATCTTTCCACCACAAAAATCCAGACGCGCCAAAAGCTCGATAATGCCGCGGAAATCGCCTCTTGTGATATTTATATCGGAGACAGAACTTCGGCGGTAAACGCGAAAACAGGATGTATAGGTGGACATCTTATGGTTTAACATGACATGGTAAATATTGGACAACGTTTTTGACAGAATCAGTCTCCAACCCGGAACGCCAAGCACGTTTCCTTTAAGATGGTAGGGCGAAGCAGTTACCATATCGACACCATCCTTCAATAAAGGAATCATTTCTAAAAGATCGAGAGGATCATAGGAGCAATCGGCATCAATTGAGCATACGATCTCGGTTTCCGAAAATTTAAAGCCTGTGTGCAACGCCGCTGCGATACCCATGTTCTGATCATGCCGGACAATTTTGCAATTTTCTTCTTCTGAATATAAATCCTGCAATTTTGAAACCGTGTCGTCACTGCTGCAATCGTCCAAAAACAGGAATATAAAGCTGTATTTATCCCGGCCCTGAATTTTCAACTCTTCAAGCGCTCTGGCCAGATACGGCAGAGATGAGCCTTCGTTGAAACAGGGAATGAGGATTGTTACAGGCTTGCGGGGTAAGACTTTCTCGCTTTTTAGTTTAGAGTGATTCACCCGCCAGGCGGTGCGGTGAGCGTCAGGCGCCGGGCTTGAGCTGTGCGAATCTATGGTTGAGGTCCGAGCGCTTGAAACTGAGTCGGAAGCGTCGGAATATTCCAGTGAAATGCCGAGGTATGCACTGGCGCTTTGGAATTTCGCTTCTTGAAAATATCTTGGCAAAATCTCAGTCATTTTACCCAGGTTGCGGTATTGTTTTAACCTGCCAAACCTGCCGATTGCGTTAATCTGGGGCTGGTGTTTGTCGAGCTCCCAGGGATGGAAGTAAAGGACAAAAGGATATGAGGTGTTTCTGCACCAGCTTCTGTAGCAGCGAAACATAATAGAATGAGGAAATTGCCGCAGATAGTTGCCTCCCGATATTGGAAGGTTCATGCCGCAGATGGGGTGGGTTGCAGCCGGTATTTCAGTGATGTCTCCCGATTTCGTCTGATACCGGTGTACATATCTTTTGCAAGATTTGCCGTTGAAGTCGAACAGTGCCGGTCGAAAACCGGCATCGTACAGAAATCCCTCTTCCCTTAATATTTCCAGCGCCCAAAAATCTTTTTCACGAAGCCACAGATAGGCATTGCGATAGCCGACAACCCTGTTGGCACCGGCCTGCTCCAGGGCATGTCGTGATCGTCGGATATCCTCTCTGAATTGATCCGGACTCATTTCCCGGATACTGCGTGCCCAATAGCCGGCACTAGCAATTTCGTGTCTTTCGGATGCGATTCTTTTAATAATCTCCGGGCTGTGCTCAGCTATCCAACCAAGGGTGAAAAAGGTTGCCTTGATATTAAAGTCATCTAGTAGTTTCAAAGTGGCATCAACGTGTCCATCAAGCTGTCCTTCAATTCTTTTCCATTGTCTTTCGAGAATGATCGACTTGAAAACGCCGCGATGAAAATAATCCTGAAGAAGGACTGTAACGATGTTGCCGCGCTTATCGTTTGCCGCGAATTTTTGGACGGCCCATCTTTTATTTGGCAAAGATTTGTGCAATTAACCTGCTACAGAGAGCTTGTAGGAACAGTAGATCGGAAGAATTTTACCAAACAACTTTGGGAAACTTATTTTGGTATTTACCTTAAAATGTTTCTCGAGCATCAAGTAGACTTTCTTTCGGGATTGCTTGAACTCTTCATCCGGATCTCTTCGCGAAAACAATCTCAAAACGGCGTCGGTTACCGGGTTTTGCTGAGGGCAAATGATTAAGAAGACGCCTTGTTTTTTGAGTATTCTCTGTATTTCCGCAAATGCGGTCTCTAAATCATCAATGAACTCCAGCATGCTGACGCCGATGATCACATCAAAGGCATCATCGTCAAAACCGGTTTGAGTAATGGAACAACGCACCAAGTTTGCTTTAATTGAGGTAAGTCTACATAACTCCCTGACGGCATCCATTTTGTCGTGAATATCGCATGCGTAGAGCTGTTCGCAATGCCTGGCGAGTTCGGGCAAGAAAATCCCGCTTCCCGTACCTATTTCCAGAATACGATCGTAAATTCCGGTACCCAAAAGGTCTAAAATAGCCTTGAACCGATACCGCTGGACATACCTGAGCGGGAACTTGTAATTCCACTGGTAATAGTCCACGCTGCTGGTCTGTGCCAGCAAATTTTGATCGGGAAGATAAATCCGCATTAATCGTAAAATATTGCCCCCAAGGGGCATTCGTAAACTACCGTTAAAACCCGACTGAATCAGGCCGAAGGACACTTTCGAGTTTTTAAGCCGCTATTATGAGAGATGAAATCTGCAAAGGTTGACATGTTAGTCAAACGAAACCGGGTGAGCAGTCTTTTCATAACCTGCAGGAAAATTCTTTGTTTTTCTGCGCTATCAAAGTTCATACCCGGGAAAAAACCCAACTCGCGGACATTGTCCCGCCCCAATAAATCCAAAGGGTGCAACAAAAAACTTAAGCCGGTTTTAAAAGTTCGGCACATTTGCAAAGCCAATTCTAGATAGAAAAGCATCAGGAGTTTCGAATAACTGCTCAAATAGACCAGGTAGCTCAAGTGAAAAGGAGTTTTAAAGACGGGCAAGGTCGTGACCGGAATCTCCATAATTTTTTCGTTTGACATCAGCTGCAGGTAATAGGGTTTAATCGGTTTCAATCCGTCCGAGAACCCGCCGAATAATTTATTTCGTTTTTCCTTGTCTTGGGCGGATAAATCTGATTTCAGGAAATAATAAGCCCTCGCAAGCGGGCCGATATAGGTCGGCAGGGTAGAGGCGTCGAAAACATACCCATTTTCGACCAATACCTCTAAAAGCTGGGGGCTCCAGCTAAAGCCTGGCCCACGAAAGCCGACCGGTTTCTGACCGGTAATCTTTTGAATATATTGCTCGGTTTGAAGGATTTCCGTCTTTATCTGATCTTTTGGATACAAATGCAGCCAGGGTTCGTGATTGAATGAATGATTTCCGACTTCGTGTCCTTTTTCCACAATAAGTCTGATGACATCATGGTTTTTTTCCAGAGCAGCGTCCTGCCCGACGACAAAAAAGGTTATTTTGAGGCCTAATTCGTCCAGGACATCCAGAACCAAAGGGACAAAAGTGTCGAGGTAAGACGGAAATGATTCCCACCCCAAGTCCCCGTGGGTTTTCAGGTATGACCACAGGTTGTCCAGATCTAAACTTATGCTGGCTAGGGGTTTCGAAATATTATCAATCATCGAGGGTTAGGCTTTAGGTGTAAATTTTCATATATAAAGAGTTAATTTGTGTAAAGTCTACCATACTGGTAGTCATTTCAACATTTCTACCTATCGATAGCTGCCGGAGACCTGGCGCCTTTCTTCTTGTTTCACAAGCTGGGCGGTTTTTCGGGCGAGTTTGATGACCTCATTGTTGTTAATCGTGGAGTTTAAAATCATGGTGGTATTGGACAGGTAGACGTTTTTAATGGGGGTGATCATAGGCGCAACGTTTTCTGAATAGCCGATTTCCTGCAAGGGCTGCACATAGGGTTCACGGTGTACCGCAGATGAGATGATGTCTTTGCTTGAAAAATTTGGAAACATTCGATTTAAGGCATTAATAAAAACATCGATCAGTTCTTCGTCTGACATATCATTGAAGGGATCATTCACGGTAACGTATTTTGGCAAATAGATCAGGGTCCTGCCGCTCAATATCTCCGGGGGAATGACATTGGTTGCTTCGATCAATCCTGTAAACGGTAAATCAGGATCGGTTAGATTCGTCACGTAAAATGGCGTCAAAGATTTTTTCAATACCAACGTTGCACATATAACTCCAAGATAACGCACTGCTGCGAGTTGAGAATGAAATTGTGATGATCTCCCAGGCAAAATTTTCGCTATCACCGGGGCCGGAACGGTGGCAACGATCTTATCGAACTCCATACGGGATCCATTTAGTGAATGAACCACAATTTTTTTTCCATCATTGGGTTCAATATTTTTTACGGTATATCCCGTCTTAATCCGTGTTCCGTTCGATTGAAGCTCCTTCTGAATACGACTTAAAATGGAAAAATATCCAACACGAACACATCCCATCATCTCTTTTTTTGAGCCTGAATCGCGGGTCCCATAATAACGCCTGATCGCGGCCCAAATGAAGGCGGCCGAAGTTTTTTCGCAGGCTACACCAAGTTTGGAACGTAGCAACGGTTCCCACATCTTCTCATAATTCCTTCGACCGAAGACCCTGGTTAGCCAGGATTTTACATAAATTTTTTCCAGCCTCTTCCAATTGTTGAGCTTCGAGGTATAGAATATCCCGGCTCCAAGGCGCAATTTATCAAAAAGACCAAGCGGCTTGAATTTAAGAAATTCCAGGACATTGCTCATGGAATGAAGCTCACCGTCGGTGTAAAAGCCGGTTTTGGTTTCCCGGAATTGCACATCCAGAGATAGTCCAAGTTCATCGATGAATCTCAAGAGTTCCCGATCCGTAGAAAGGATGACGTGGTAGAAACGGTCCCAGCGGATACCCGGCAGGATTTCAGTTGAACGGGACAGCCCGCCGATCTCATTTTCTTTTTCCAGGATAGTGACAAGATACCCCTTTTTATTGAGGTAAAAGGCTGTCGCCAGACCCATCATCCCGCCGCCGATGACACCAATATTCATTTCCAAATTATTCCGATTAGTTGCTTCATGCTGCACATAATTTTTTTCTTGACTTAATGAAGAATTTACAGATTATGTATACAATCCTGGAAACCGGATCCATGCCTTTACCGTAATTGCCTTTCGTATGCTCTTTTTGCACATCCAACCAGTCGCGGTACAAACCCTTGGTAATCCGGCACCGTTTCGATCGGCCCCGGATCGACGATCTCACAACCGGTGACGCAGGTGCGGGCAATTCTTTGGACTTCTTTGAAATCAATCCGGTTGAAATCGTCATTGGCAAAACGCTCATTGGCAAAATCGACGACGCCCTGCAATTCGTTGGCAAGGCCGGTCTCCATGATTCGAAAACTGTCGTGAACAAATTCAATGAACTCCGGATTCGACGTCTTTGTTCCCCGGCCGATCCCTGCATAATCGATGCAACTCGTGTTGAAATCCTTTTTTTTAAAGAGATTGCAGCCGTCGAAAACAGCTTTGAGTTTGGGAGCAGTATGCAAAATCTCCTCAAGCCGTTCCGAATAAATCTGATGCGATGTGCAGAAAACAGCCGCTTCCGCCTCAATCAATGCCTTTTTAATGTCTCTTGTGAAATACTTTTGCAGATTGAATTGGCGAATCTTCTGGTCATTGGGCTTCACGTAGGGATCGTGCATCGCAATACGACCGCCTTTATCCAGAAGCAGTTTTGCCAATTGAAGAGCCGGTGAATTTCGGGTGTCCTCCGAGTTGAAGCGGTAGGCGGCGCCCATCAGTGCAATTGATTTGCCTAAAACATTCCCGAATCGTTCCTCAACGCGCCTGACAATCTCTGCTGGCGAGGCATCATTTATCTTGCGGGATTCGAGGATAAGACTGTCAGTCATATCGCAGTAATTTTCCAGCAATCGCCACAGCAAGAGGATGCCGTCTTTGGGAAGGCAATGTCCGCCGACACCAATGGTAGGAACCAGCAATCCGCCACTGGGCACAGCATTCGGGTCGTCCGAAGCGGCGTCTTCCTGGCTCAGCCGTCGGTTGACCTGGTCTCGAACCTCGTAATAATCAATGTCGTCTGCATCACAGAATCGTGAGATTTCTGTGGAAAATGCAATACGAACGTCCCGGTAGGCATTCTCAAGCGTTTTGACGACTTCAGCTGTCAAACTATTTGTCAGGTGAAGTTCTCCCTTAAGGATGATGTGGCGGTAAAGCCGTTCTATCAGCTCCGGGGTTATCGGACTGAGTCCACCGATCAATTTGTCCGAGTCGGCCACCCGTTCTACCAGGCGTCCGGGCATCACCCGGTTCGGGCTGTTGCCCAGCAAAATGTCTTGCCCCTCTATTAATCCGTATTTAAGGAAAAATTCCTTTATCAAAGTATTCATGGAGGAAGGCGCCAGGGTTGACTCGAATATAATCACGGGCATTTTGTTCGATGTACTGTTCTGCAATGCCGACGCCAAAGCGCCAAGGCCTTCGAACATCGGACCATAATCCGGCCCCATACCATCTTTGTCGGTTTGAATGCAGACCAGCACAACATCAGCGTCGCTGAGTTGGGTATAGTCATGAGTCGCGCTCAGCAAATATTCAGCAACAGACTCTGATACAATCTTGTCCAGCTCGGGCTCGATGCCGCCGATCACCGATTTACCCGAATTGATGGCATCCACCTTCCAGCCGGAAGTAGATGAATTCCTTTGAACCACCACAACTTTGGCTGGCAACTTGGCTCCGATACGAATCCGGGCATTGGCCAGCATGGCCGCCATAGGCATACCAACAATTCCCGGACCCATGACTGCGATTTTTTCAACTTTCCAATTATCGAGTGATAATTGCACAACATTTTCCTTTTTAGCGACAGACAGACTCTGGCTGAAGCGGACTTCAAATAGATGCTGCCGCACAAATTGAATTGTTTCCAATCGAAGGTGCTAGAATAAAAGCAAAAAAATATCGAAGGTTAATTCTTCACAGATATTTAATCTTCAAACTAATTTATCCTGGTTTTAACCTCTTCTTTCAAGGTGAAACAGCTTAATTGACAGGTTCATTAATTTTGTCTGCGGTCGCCGGCGGATGAGCGTGTTTTATCTGATTTGGAGGACTTAGTTTTTTATCAATAAAGGTTTGAAACCACAGCTCCAGACAGGTCAATCCCCAGAGGCGGCGGCCGAAGGCCGATTCGTTGCTGATTAGATTTTCTAGTTCATTGTGATTGAACAAGCCTCTTTCACGGCAGGCCTTCGAGAACAAAATATCTCTGAAGAATTCCCCTGCCCGGTTTTTGGACCATATATGCAGGGGCACCGGAAATCCCATTTTATCTTTACGGTCGAGAATTTTTTGGGGAAGGATATCTTTTATGGCCCTTTTGAGGATGTACTTCATCTCTGCGCCCCTGAACTTCATGTCCGGTGGCATCCCGGTGATCAACTCGACGATGCGGCGATCCAGTATCGGCACTCTTGACTCAATGGAATTGGCCATGTTTACTCGATCCTCCACATGGAGCAGTGCCGGCAGGCTGGCCACCATATCGTAATGAACCATTTTATTGTAATATGAATGCGTATTTGGATCGTTGAAATCATTCTGAAAGCGCGCAAATCGTTGGTCCTGCCTGAATGAGGCGCGGAAATCTGCGCTGAAAATCCTCATGTTGCCTTCATTGCGGTCAATCAATCGAAAATATCGCTGATCCATAGGCTCGAATAGGCCGTTAGACCAAAATCGGCTGAGCATCGGTACATACTGTTTCAGGTAGGGAAGATTTGGCAGGATTGAATTTAGCGAAACGAAGTGCTCACCCTCTTCTGTGCTTTCGAATATCGCGCCTTTTATGGCTTGCTCGAGATATGCAATGACAAAACGGGCATATCCGCCGAAGATTTCATCTCCGCCCTGGCCTCCCAAAACGACCTTTACTTTCTGAGAAGCCAGTCTCGATACCATAAATTGGGGAAACAATCCCGGCCCTGCCGCCGGCTCATCCATATAGTAAATGAGTGCAGGCAACATTTCGATGAAATCGTCTTCGGTCGGGTAAATTTCGTTAATTTCGGCTTGGCAGACTTCAGCAACTTCTTGTGCATATCCGGTTTCATCGAATTGCAAGCCCTCCTTAAATGCACCGGTAAAGGTATTAAGTTTGCCCGGATACTTTGAGGCCGCCAGAATTGTCACCATGCTGGAATCCACCCCGCCGCTGAGATATGTACCGACCTTGACATCGCTCCGCAATTGAATTTTGATGCTGTCTTCCAGGAGCTGTCTAAGCCTGATAATGAAATATTCTTCGGTATGGAAGGTATCGACGGAAAAATCCAGCTCCCAGTATTTAATCAATTTCGAATGCAAGGTCGATAAATCAACCACCAGATAGTGGCCCGGTCGCAATTTGTGGATTCCGCTAAAAAAGGTGTCGTAATCTAAAACATATTGGAACGAGAGATATTCCTGAATCGAGTCATAATCCGCTTCAGCGGCCACCAATGGATGTTCGAGCAGCGCTTTTATTTCCGACGCGAACATCAAATTTCCGCCGTTAAATGTATAGTAAAGCGGTTTGATACCGAAATGATCCCGCGCAGCCACCAAACGGTTTTTTAAGCGATCGTAAATCAAAAAAGCGAACATACCGTTTAGTTTATCAACTGCGTCCAAACCATATTCTTGGTACGCTTTAATAATCACTTCAGTATCCGATTTGGTTTGAAAGTTATGTCCCCTTTTCCTCAACTCTTCTCTGAGCTCAACATAATTGTAAATTTCACCGTTAAACACGATGGTAATTTGGTCAAAGGTCATCGGCTGCGCCCCTAACATCAGATCGATAATGGAAAGTCGTTTATGATAAAGGGCAAGACATTCATCTATAAAGTAGCCTTCGTCGTCAGGTCCGCGATGGCTGATTGTATCCGCCATTTTCTTCAAGACCGTTAAGTTTAGGTCATTTTTATTAGGACTGACTATTCCTACGAATCCGCACATTTTTAATGGCTTATTGGGTCTACTATTATTTGCGTGAGATGCCGGTTAAAGATTTCTGATATATTTAACCGCATGGAAGCGGGTCGCTTTCCCAAATGATTTTATGGTGATAGATTTGTGCAGTTATCGATCAATGCTTTGATTATGGCACGACCGGTTTGGCCGTTTCCGTAAAGTCCGTCCAACGGTGTTACTTCCGTTTGTCGACCTTTGGAGAAGAAATCCAGTATTTTATCCGTATCTGCACCGGCAATGAAGTTAACGCCCGCCTCAACGGTTTCGATCCACTCGGTTTCATCACGAAGTGTGATGCAGGGAACGCCCGCAAAATAGGCTTCCTTTTGAATCCCCCCAGAATCGGTCAGGATTACCTGGGCATTGACTTGAAGACAAATCATGTCGATGTAATCGACCGGATCAATGAAAGCAATATCCGTAGTCAGTTCGACCAATGAAGCATTTTTCTCAAGTACCTTACGAGTTCTGGGATGTAGCGGCAAAATGACCGGACATGACTGCCGGCTGATTTCATTCAGTGCCTGAAGTACTCCACGCAGCCTCATGGCATCGTCCGTATTCTCCTGCCGATGCACCGTAGCCAGGCAGTATTGTTTAGGTACTATTTTCAGTTCCTTTAAGATTCTGGAATCCCGGAGGGCCAATGACTTGAAATGAAGGTAATTATCAAGCATAACATCTCCCACCTTGTAAACGCCTTCAAAAATACCTTCTTTCTCAAGATTGAGCACCGCGGTATCGGTCGGTGCGAAAAGAAATTTTGAAACATGATCGGTCAAAACCCGGTTTATCTCCTCCGGCATCCGTTTAGTGAAGCTCCGAAGCCCCGCCTCGACGTGTGCGACGGGAATATGTAACTTTGATGCGGCAAGGGCGCCGGCCAGAGTCGAGTTCGTATCGCCGTAAACCAGCACCAAGTCTGGTTTTTCATCCAATATTATCGTTTCGATACCGGCCAGCATGGCAGCGGTCATCCGGCCATGACTTCCGGACCCAATTTTGAGGTTGTAATCCGGTTCAGGTATTTCAAGACAGTCAAAGAAAGCCTGGCTCATATTTCTATCATAGTGCTGGCCGGTATGTAGGATGACCTCTTCAACGCCGGAAAGCGCGTCACCATAAACGTGGTTCAAGGAACGACTAACTGCCGCTGCTTTGACAAATTGAGGTCGGGCACCGATAACAGTTAGAATTTTCATTGGATGACTTGAGTATTTGAAATTATTGCGTTTTAACAGCAGTTTGAGTCCGTCCCCACTTTGAGGCCTCCCAGCCTCCTTTCTTTTTCCATCAACTTTAAGCTATGATCTATCAGCCGAATCCGAAGGATTCTTATAGCTCCGCTTTCTCAGCTACAGAATATTGCCTAAGGTGCCTAAAATTAAAAATGCCTAAAGTTTAGGCATTCTATCTGATTAAAAATGATGAAATTCAAAACCAACGAAGCAGGACACACATATGGCTGCAATAGGTATACCGAAATTGTAAATCGTTGAAAAATAACGAGCGATATTTCCCAGTAATCATTTGATTTAATATCGAATAGTTAGGCAAGCGTTTTTATGAAAGAAGGATGCGGCAGTAACACCTGGTCAATTCGAAGCCAAAAAGAGATATTCAAATGGACAAATATAGGTAGTGGATGTAATAAAAAAGGAAAAGGGATGTGGACAGAACTATGAGAGCAGAGGGATAAAAACCCGTAGTCGCCCTAACAAGCTATGCCGGGATACGCTGAGTGGTGTGGAGACGGAAGAAGGGAAACTGATACCCTATTTGAGTGAGAAACGCTAAATTATGCGTTATTTGTTATTAGTTTATGGTTATCCCGCCCCGGCGGATTCGTAAATAGAATTGGTAGCCAACGGGATATTTTCTTTAGAATTCCAGTGAAATTTTAAAATGGATTTCATTCCTTTCAAACGAATAAAGAATAGCTGATAACTTTCAATTGGTTATTGATCCAATTGGGGCAATATCAACGAGGAATAGTATAATGGAAAAAGATTTTACCGAAAGAATAGAGGCAATGCTTGCGCATAAATAGTAGCTGGTATTTAGACAGATGAACAAGTTATAGAGAATCAGACATGCAAGATTATTTTTCCTTCTCGATGACAATGCGCGATGCCAGATCGTCGAAAATCAATGGGGAATCAATGGGGTCAGAATCAATGGGGTCAGGGCTTGATCTGTGATTTAACCGTTTCTAATTGCCTTCGAAAAGACAGTGAAACAGTAACTCAACTCCAACCGGCCATTAACCGAAGCATTGACAAAGATTCGCATTTAATGTCGGATGAGCATCGCTCTCATCTGCGTATTGCCAAGGAGTTCTCAGCCCATTGTCACGTGAATAATTCAAAACACGAATACTATCGAGGCGATTTCCATAGCAACACGGCTGGTCATTTAACGGAAATTTTAGACGCGCACTGATCCAGAATCCACCGCGGTTGTTCAAAAAAACCGTGTCCAAATCGCATCTGAGCTTTGCGACCGCAATTGCACGGATCATGAAAGGTCGTCAATACATCAAACCGCGTGCTGTCAAGTTTGATACGTCCCTCTTTGATATACCTGATCAGCAGATCAAAAAACCGATATAAATTCAAATTTCTTGAACGCTTCCGGTAAATATTTTTCGAAACCCGACCGGGTTGATTGATACGCATGACCTCAATCGGGCCACAGCAGGGTTTTGACCTCCAATTTCTGCATCTGCTCATAGACGCGTTCGGTCATGACTTTCATCGCTTCATCGTCACCAGTGAAATATCCCCAACTGATCCCTTCCCAGTTTTCAGAGGGCACGGTCCAATCTCCTCCGGCGGCATGGAATATCTTCCTCAGGTGCTTGAGGTCTTCGGTGTGGGTGTTGACCAGCTTATTGTGGATGGTGGTTAGAAGATTGGCGCCCTTTTTTATCTATCGCGACCTGGAAGCCTTCAAAGCCCGGCTAATCTGCTATTTCTTCGGCTGCATCTTCTATAATGAAAATGAAATCATCTTTGGGCAATCTCAGATTATTGCCGGTCTCCATAGCGGCGGTAACACCTTGGTGTAATATACTCGGCACACGAACAGCAGGTAAGACGATAGTCTTGTGAATACGCCCGGCTTTGAGACTCAGTGTGAACCAATCGGCTTTTATCAAAGACGTTAGATGAATCGGCCATATATTGCACCTCACAATTTAACTTTATTCAGTCTTTTCGGCTTTTTTTTAATTAATGGAGTTAAATCTGCGAGGGGTGTTTTAGACCTCAGAAACGCCGTGATATCCTCCAAAAACAATAATATTTCAATACGAGAATATGCCATTTTCAACTCTTGGTCCATATTTAAAATTCACTGGAAAAGTCCCGATGATCGGTGCTTTTCACCGAGGGAAGAAAGAAGGACGTCCGTCCCGTTTAAATATTTAGATTCAAAATAAAAAGATAGAACGGATGACCCTCTTCTTTCAACAGTCATGGTTTCAGGTTGCATGGGTACCAAGACCTATTTACATTCAAAAATTCTGCTTTATTTTAAATGCCTTATATCAATTTTTTTCTTCCTTGTACTAATTTATTTGCGAAATATTTAAACACTCTTCAAACACCGACGTTGGTTTGAGCGAGCAGATTATTGAAAAATAGACGTTCAGAAGAAATGTCCCTCCAATAAGGATCTGCTTCCATTTCTAACGCGAAGGTGTAAATGTCATCAAAATTGGATTGCGACAAATGAAATTATCATCCAGATTCATATTACTTTTAGTCAATTTCGTAATATTGTTTGCCGGGACAGAGCTCATCGTCCAGGCAAATAATCTGCCGGAAAATTTTGAAAGAATTACCGTCCTGTCCGGCCTGCAGGAGCCAGATCATCTGATCTTTTCTCCGGATGGTCGCATGTTTATTAGTGAAAGAGTGACAGGCAAGCTCTTGATCGCTAAATTCGATGCATCTAATGGGAGTTGGATCCTAAATCCTGAGCCTTTTCATGTGTTCGACGTTCCCAAACCAGATCCACGTCGTTCAGCCGGCCTAAGGGCTATCGCCTTTGATCCTGACTTTACAACTAATGGATTTGTTTATGCATTTTACATGCTAAACGAATTGTTTCAAAATCGTGTCGTTCGTCTTAAAGCAGATCCTGTGAATCCTGATGTTTCAGATTTGAGTCATGGTGAAAATGGTGAAGAGCTGCTGATTGATATCCCCTTCAATAGCACGTTCGCTAGTGGCAGCCATAATGGCGGCGCGCTTGTGTTTGGAACTGATGGTAAACTCTACATTTCAACGGGGGATGGTTGGACCGGCGAATCAGAGGGGGAACCGGTTCAAAGCCTTTTCTCATTTACGGGTAAAATTCTGGTAATTAATTCAGATGGTTCCATCCCTGAATCCAATCCATTTTTTGACCAGACGGTGGGTGATTACCGGGCGATTTATAGCCTTGGGCTTCGAAATCCTTTTTCTATCTCGCGTCATCCTTCGTCAGGCAATATTTACATCAACGAGGCGCGTGGGGCGAATAAGGCCGATATATATATCGCCGAAGCCGGGGCAAATTACGGGCATGAGGGTAGTGAAATAGGAACTTTTCGTCTGCCATGGGCCAACGCATCGACCGGTACCAATGGAGTGCTAATAACCGGCGGTGCATGGTACCCAATCGGCGGGCCGTTTCCAAGCAAATATCATGGCGTCTATTTTGTTCCCATGTGGGGCGAAAATAATGAACCTTTCGGTCAAATCAACTACATCCAATCTGAATCTGATACAACCGTTTTCGAGTTTGAAACTGACATTAATAATTTAGGCAGCAACGGTTGGCCGGTTAAACCAATTATGACACGAATTGGTCCTGATGGTAATCTCTATTATTTGCTTACCACGTATCTGACAGACGGGGGGTCGGTGCAGATGGTACGCTACACAGCCCAATCTACCATTATTACACCAGGCTTCACACCCAATGGAGGTCCCTTCTTTCCGTCTGTAGAGGTAGAAATAGCCTCCGAAACGCCCGACGTGGAAATTCGCTACACCCTTGATAGCAGTGAACCTGATGAATCATCTGCGCTTTATGAAGGTGCAATCACGATATCGGATACTGTAATTCTAAAAGCAAAGGCCTTTAAAAGTGGATTAAATCCCAGCAGCGTCGCTGCAGTGCTTTTCAGCTTAGACAACACTATCAAGAACATACCACCTATTGTCGATGCAGGACCCGATCAGATGATAAATTTAGGAGAAGTGGCCACTCTCAATGGAGGTGGTTCGACTGATCCAGATGGAAACGATGATTTGATTTACGATGAATCCTGGACTCAACTTGGCGGTCCACCTGTCACGATTTTCGATGCCTTTGAGGAGGTTGCATACTTCACCCCATATTCTGTAGGGGCTTACACGTTTCAACTTGAGTTAAAGGATGAGGTGGGGGCATCGGGAAGTGACACCGTGATTTATACGGTAATTGATCCGGATAACCCAACGACAATACTCTTGCAGGATGACTTTGAGCAATATGAAACTGGAGTTGATCCGTTTGATTGGTATGATTCGGCGGCAAACAACAGTACGGCGGAAGATGATGCGCTATTTGAAACGATGTCAATCGCCGGTCAAGTCGCATTTGGCACGTCTTCAGCAGAATCCAACATTCATTCTCATTATGTAGGCCTTGGCAGCGAATTCTGGTCAAACTATCGTGTTACGGGACGTATACGCATAAGCAGCAATGGCGCGGGAATTGGTGTGACGGTTCTTAGCGATTATCCATACCAGGATGCATATTACCGAATCCGGCGTTTTGATACCAATGATTTCCATTTGGATCCGCATGGTACGACGGTAGAAGGAGATATATCATCCGGAGTCGTTCCGATCAGCAACACTTGGTACCAGTTTATCATTGAAGTGGAGGACACGGGAGGAAGGACAAACATTCGTGCCAAAGTGTGGCCGGAGACAGACTCCGAACCGAGTAACTGGCAAATCGATGCATGGGATGAGTCCGCTACGAGATTAACATCGGGCACAGTTGGCGTATGGAGCTATCGATCAGGAAACAAATATTGGGATAATTTGGTCGTTGAGGCGCTAGATGAGCTGCCTTCAGGGCAGCGAACTTTGCTGATAGGTATACAAGGAGATGGAGCCGTCGATCCATCAGGCGGCAGCTATGATCAGGGGAGTGTGGTTCAGCTAACCGCGATCGCCGCAACCGGCTACGAGTTTGTGCGCTGGGAGGGGGACCTGACGGGCAGCCGGAACCCGCAGAATATCACGCTGGATACGGATAAAAGCGTGGCCGCCGTCTTTGAACTATTGGAACCACCGGACTATCTAATGGAGGATTTCAAGCAATATGGTTCTGGAGTTGATCCGTTTGATTGGTATGATTCGGCGGCAAACAACAGTACGGCGGAAGATGATGCGCTATTTGAAACGATGTCAATCGCCGGTCAAGTCGCATTTGGCACGTCTTCAGCAGAATCCAACATTCATTCTCATTATGTAGGCCTTGGCAGCGAATTCTGGTCAAACTATCGTGTTACGGGACGTATACGCATAAGCAGCAATGGCGCGGGAATTGGTGTGACGGTTCTTAGCGATTATCCATACCAGGATGCATATTACCGAATCCGGCGTTTTGATACCAATGATTTCCATTTGGATCCGCATGGTACGACGGTAGAAGGAGATATATCATCCGGAGTCGTTCCGATCAGCAACACTTGGTACCAGTTTATCATTGAAGTGGAGGACACGGGAGGAAGGACAAACATTCGTGCCAAAGTGTGGCCGGAGACAGACTCCGAACCGAGCAACTGGCAAATCGATGCATGGGACGAGTCCGCTACCAGGTTGACAGAAGGCACAATTGGGATTTGGAGTTTCCGTAGTGGGATAAAGTTTTGGGACGATCTTCGAGTGGAGTAAGACAGGGGAAATAAACTAAAGGAAAATACACGGCAAATCATGACTAAAGAACTAGACAATCGGCCACCAGTTCCAGAATGAAAATGAAATCATCTTTGGGCAATCTCAGATTATTACCGGTCTCCATCGCGGCGGTGACGCCTTGGTGTAAAATACCCGGCACGCTTTGCCGGTCCCGTAATGATCGGATGCGGCGCACGACATCGACAATGCCGATTTCCATCGGGCAATTAATTTCGCATTTGCCGCACATCGTGCAGATCCAGGGCCATCGGGTTTCCACTAACGCATCCTCGAGGCCCAGGGAAATCATGCGAATCAGTTTGCGGGGGTCAAAATCATCGATACCCGATGCGGGACATGAACCGGCACACGAACCGCAGGTAAGACAGTAGTCCTGTGAATACATCCGGTTTTGAGACTCGGTGTGAATCAACCGGTATTTATCAAAGACGTTAGATGAATCGGCCATATATTGCACCTCACAATCTATCTTTATTCAGTCTTTTCGGCTTTTTTTAAATTGGTGGAGTTAAATCTGCGAGTGGCGTTTCAGACCTCGGAAACGCCGTGATATCCTCCAAAAACAATAATATTTCAATACGAGGATATGCCATTTTCAATTTCTTTCATTGTTTCGGTGGTGTTAGCGTTTCGATAAGCCTTCGCGACGGAATTTTAGAAATGGACTGACGCTCCTGTTGATTGCCAACGAGGCTTACTGGCATATCTGGCAACTGGTGATGTTTTTGCCGCCAAAAGGGGGATTTAAGGGAAAGCCAACCACTGGTATTGCACCAATTTATCTTTTCACCCGAATACATCTTTTGGACTGCAAAAAGGCCATTCTAAGGCCAAATAAAGACCTTGTTTTTAACACATGCCTTAATTCTCAACATTCTACCTTGGTCCGACCCTGCGAGCTATTGCGGTCATCGTTGTTAGAGCAGCCATCGGTGCAGAGAAAATGAGGATGCAAACGTTTAGCAACCTTCTTCCAGGATTAGCCCAATAAAAAGCGGGCGTGTCCGCGTAGAACGACGCCCGCCCTCCTGCTTCAGATGTGAGTCAGGCAACTTCAAGGCGTCCGTTCCCCGTCTATTTCTTACCGCGCCGGTCGTGGGGAACGATGATTTCGACCGAGGCCGTGCTTGAATTGCCGGATCCGTCCGTTGCGGTGATCGCAACCGTGTAAACTCTGCCGTCGCCGGAGCCCGAACGCTCAGAGCGGAAACTGATTTCAATAACTCCCGTCTCTTCGTCGATCATCGGCTCCGTCCAATCCGGCGCTTTATCTCCGCCGAACAGACCCTCTTCGGGTTCGTTGCTGGCGACCGTCACAGACAAAGAGGACGGAACCCCCGAGTTGTCCGCGGCATTGGCCTCGATGATTACATCGACCATCTTGTGATTTGGCGGCCAGAGGATCGTCCGGCTGGGCAACGGCGCCAGGGTCGGCGCTTCGGTATCCACGATGTCGACGGCGATATAGGCCGACACCGGCGTATTGACGCCGTCGTCTGCCCGCAGGGTCAATGTGTGGGAACCAAGCGGCAGGTCATCGATAACGTTTGTCGGCAAATCTACAGCAGCCCCGCCCATGATGGTACTTACTGTCTCGGAAAAAAGGATTTCACTGCCCATCAGCCAATCGCAGGTCAGTTCATCCCCGTCGAAATCCGATACCTGACCGCCAAGAGTTACCGGGGAGAAGATCTCATAAACGCCTCCCCCGCTTGGGGCTGCATGCGGCGCGGAGTTGCCCACGGTCAGGATCATGGTGTCCGAGGAAACGTCGATGCCGTCACTAACCTCCAGGGTCAGGTTGTGCGCGCCGAGTTCGAAATACGGCAAAACGCTCAAGTCGAGATCCGCACTGCCATCAGGATCGACATCAGCCCAGTCGCTCAGTACGACGGTTTCCTCCAGCCATCGGTACTGGAGTGCATCGCCATCCTCATCGGTGCCCGCTCCCGCGATTACAGTCCCGGTCTGATCCTCTGAATCAATTCTCACGTTTTCCCCGGCGTCGGCTACCGGGATGTTGTTTCGGTCAATCGCCAGGACGACCAGTTTGTTGTCGGGTGAGGTTACGAAAAGGCGATCACCGGTAGATGTCAGGGACAAGTGCCGTGGTTTGACATCCAACGCAAAGGTATCGATCGCCTGGTTCCCACCCGCCACGTCAACGACGGAAATACTCTTTCCGGAAGAGGGGTCTTCCCATCCGGCGTTGCCGACAAACAGATAGCTGCCGTCTGGTGTCAGCGCTAATGGGTAAGGGGAATCCCCAACGTCGATATCGTCGATCTCGGTCCAATCAGTCAGCTGAATGACATGCACCTTATCCTGGAAATTGTCGGAGACGAATAGAAGATTGCCGGCAACCAGCAGATACGCAGGTGAATATCCCAAGCTGTGAGTGGCTGCGATGGCGTTCGTTGCCGTATCGATGACTTCGATTTCATTGCTCCAGGCACATGCCACCAGAAGTTGCTGGTCGTTGTCATAGAGATCCATCTGATGAGGGTAATTACTCACGCCAAGGGTTTGGATAACGGTATTCGTTGCGGTGTCGATTACGGATACCGTATTCCCGAAATCAGCGGCAACGTAGACGCGCGTCCCGTTCGAATTGATGACAGCGGCGCTGGGCCTGTATCCGGATATCTGAATCTGAGGTCCGATAGCGCCACTGCTGGTATCCACGACACTGACACCGTTGTAGCTCTGACCACCCGGTACGTAGAGGCGTGCGCCGTCGGGGGAGAGCGCCTTATAATTGACGGCAAAGGCCGGACAGGAAATGTTTCCCGTTTCTGCCAAGCTCCCGATATCGATCAGTTTCACTTCATTGAAATTGACCAGCAGATAACCGATGGTGTCGTCCGATGAAATGGTAAAATCCCTGGCGCCGTAGCTCGAGGCAACGAACGGGATCTCCTCTATGACCTCCAAGCCGACATAGCCGCCTTCGGCGTGACAGGGTAATGCACCGGCAAAGCCGATGACAGCGGAAATAAAAAGTAAAACACCGATACGCCACATTTCCAGCCTGAGTTGGGAAATGCTTTTCATTCCATATTTCTGAATTTGAATGCTCATGATTCCACCTCTCCATTTAAATGCAAATCAAGAAATCACTAACCGTCTTTCCGGCCCCCGAGGAAAGCCCCCGGAAGCCTTCTCATGGGCATTTTCAGATGTCCTCTAAGAGCCATATAGTCCATCATGCTTTTCATGGGATGCGATGACAGATTTGATCTCGGAATCTTTTGAATATCGCAGAGGGATCGATCAAAAGTGCTGGTGTTGTGAAAAAATGCTGGTATCGGAAATCGGTCAATTAAGCGGTTTGATCCACCAGTGGCGTTTCGCGAACCGTCGATACGGCTATCGAATTTTGTGATTAAATTTCGGCAATTCCTCTCGTTTCTCCTCCCTTTTAATCGGTTCATTTTTCGCCCCCCCGGAATGCTCAATTTTTTTTATTACCTTGCCGATCCCGGTCGGAAATAAACAGAGCCCCCAGAACGCTTCAGCGCCCTTGGGGCTTGCTTATTGGTAACATAAGGATGCCCTTAGCCACTGGTTCTATGGACCTAAGAAAGTGATTGAAGGTGACCGAATTTAAATGCAGTCGAGCTCGGATGTTGCCCGATTCGGGTATCGCAGGGACTCAGGAAGAGGATCAGGATACAAGGCACAAACAATTACAAATGAAATGACTTATTCGCTTCTGGATCACATGCCAATTTCAATGCAAGCCTAATGATAGGATGATAAAAGAGACACGTAAGAATATACATATAGCCGGTGATAGTCAATAGTATTGTTTTGTCAATATTAATGAAAAAAGAATGAAAAAAGAATGAAAAAAGGGACGTCCGTTCTATCTTTATATTTTGAAACCAAATATAAAGATAGAACGGACGTCCCTTTTTTACACTACTTATCGTGATAGAACCTTTTAAAAGATATTGAAAACGATAAAATGACAATAGTTATCGCTACCGTTTTTAGTCAATATCAATTTCTGACTTGTTGGTTAAGTCAATGGTTCCGAACAAATAGTCGCATGTGAGTGAAAAACTCCACCCTGCTTTTCGATTCATCCGGATTGATGAGATATTGTCGAAACTAATAGTATTGTCAACCCGAGTGATACCACGTTCCCTCAATATTTTGAATGTATAGAGATGAAGCTTGAGGCCAATAGACCTCCCGCGAGCGTTATTAGAAACAGCGGTATGCTCTGCTTTTGCGATAGACTCCGAAGAATCTTTCCAAGTTCGATTAGTTGAAACAATCTCCACCAAATCTTCAACAGAATGTTTAAAGGATTCATGTTTATTCTTAGTAATCTTCTTAAATCTTCTCAATAAAAATCCGCTAAATATTTTTACGCCTAAAAACGGATAACGAAATACGAACGATTTCCAATATCTTGAACGATGAATAACCTTAATACTGTAACCAACTACTGATTTATCCAATTTGGCCACGGCAATGATGACGTCATTTCTTTTCAAAGCATCTTTGCATACCGCTGAACAGACACCCGGCGAGCCAAGTCCAGCGGGAAGAAAATAATTCGTTTCTTTCATTAGTTTACAAATTTCTGGAATATCTTCTCTCTTAACTAAATCAATATGTACGCGCTTATTATTAATAGCTGATGTTGTGGATTTGCTTCGAACTATCATTGCAGAATAACCTATGAAGAGAGTTTACGCCATAATACTTAAAGAAAATGCTTGTATAATAACCTACCGATGTTACGGCTAAAAATAGCAGGTGTTTTTTTTGTAAGCATATTCATGGCTCGTCTTGCTATTCTTCTTTCTTTTTTTGATGCAAATCCTTTCAGTTTTGGCCAATAAAGATAATTCAAATCTAAACGCCTTGCTCCCCATCTCGACTTATATTTTGATAGGCCAATGTTATTATTTGCCGTTCTGCCAAAGTCGTATTTCTTATAATTTTGTTGCTTGGATTGCTTTATGGATTCCCATAATAGAAACTGACTCCCTCTTAATCTCTTCATTCCAGGCAAGGTGGCTCCGTACTCGTAAATGACCTGATCATTAAATTTCAATAATAAAGCCGAAGAGATTATTTTTTGCTGGTATTTTGAGTGGAGAATGTCAATGTAATTCATCTCAGCTAACTCTCGCCATAGGTTTATAAAAAATTTCCTAGGCTGTGGAAGAAGTCCATAGTTTTTCCTCATCAACTGATACAAGTCATAAAAAATGAGGACATCTTCTTCTGATCGACCAGCTTGAAACTGAAGCCCGTTTTTATGAGCCTTCTTTATTCCTCTTTGAATACAGCTATTGTGAAAATTTTTATAAATATCATCCAATGGGAGTTTTAAATCAAGATTATAGGAATGATAACTACAATCTTGTTCCCCAAAGTCACATTGGTTTTTATCGAATTCTGATGAAGTTTTTAATTCAAAATAATCGACTTTTTCTATCCTTAATAATTCCATCACATAATTCAAAATTATGTGAAGATCATTTTTATTACGTACCAAGGGATTACAGTACTGTGCAAGTGGCAAAGATGTCATTCTTTTGGATGTAAAACGGCTATCTATCATAAAGACAGGCAAACCGGATCTAATCTTTCCTTGTCCATCAATTATGGTGATGTATAGGGGATCAATAGTATAAGTATTCTTTATCGCTCTATGAAAACCTGAAAAATGATAAATAATGCTATTCGGATGATGATTAACAAAATCATCCCAAGAGTCTATATCACGCAAAGTTAATATTTTAATTCCATTTTTCATGATCGTATGATTGCAGCCACCAATAACTGAGTAGGTGTTTTACCCGCGGAACGGGAGGCCTCGGGATGCCCCCCGGAGGGGGCATTGACGTTGGGAAGGTCCCATTGGGGCTATTTACTCGTCATCAAATTCCAACTCAATTTGTTGCTTATCACTCTTTTCCTGCTATCGATTGAATTTGCGTATGGTTTCTTCATCCAAGCCAACCGCGGTGAAACAGTACCCTCTGGCCCAAGAGTGCAGTCCCGAAATCCTTTTCTGGCCCAATATGGTTCGATGAAACACCGCGCTTTTGCCATTCAAAAACCGACCACAAATGCGATGCTATATTTGAACGGTACACTTAGATACATGTGGATGTGGTCCGATATCAAATGCCCCTCGATCAGTTCCACTCCACGCTGTCGGCATAGATCATGCACTATCTCTCCAACTCGAGTGCGAAATTTGCCATGCAGCTCTTCTTGGTAGTTATATGAGGATTGGCCGCACCTTGCCATTGGCCATAGCTTAACTCAGCAATTTTCATACCAGATTGTTAGGTTTCTGATGGCTTTCTTTCCAATTAAATTCAATTATTTAGCCTACCCTAAACGAATAATGTAACTGATGGGGGTACTCAATTACCATTAAAATGTGTAAAAACTTACCTAAAGATTAGGTATTGTTTGTTCCAAGAAAAGATATAGTAGATTCGGCATTGTACGTCAAAAAAAGTGGGGCACCATATATGATGCTTAAGAAATGTGGTATGGCAGAAAAGGTTGTGAGCGGTTGCAAGAACGAGGGGGGTAGATGTGATCAGCTTATTTAATTGATCGAGAATACTCTGTATTCGGCCAATTTTGGACGGATATAGCCCTTGAATCCCAGGACTTTTTTAAATATGAGACATACATTTCCATGGGATAGTCAGGGTCGCAGTAGAGATGATCGTCATAAGATGGGATCTGGGAAACTGCGTAATCTATGTGGATGTTTTGAGGCGGCGTTTTAGCCCGTGGTGGCAGCCTTTGTTAAAGCTCCCATAATTACAGATGTTGGTTTCATAATGAAAATTTCATCACGAAATCGCGAAAATTCAAAAACACGAAATCTCTTTTCGCCCTTTTCGTGTTTCCGTCATTTCGCGCTTTCGTGATTACATTTTACTGTTAATCCTAGCTTTTCCATATTAGGATTCTGTCAAAAAATCGAGGATCGCCTCGTCCCGCTGCTCATTGGGCTGCAGTACGATAGAATAATGGTTGGTTTCCGCGATATCCACTCGCTGGGCGTTGGCCAACTCCGCCACCATTCTTTCGGCGTCCGATTCCGGCAATACGAGATCATCCGGGCTCAGGATCCCATCGGTTGCCCGCAGAATCAACACCGGACAGGTAACCTTAGGATAGAAATCTGACGGAACCGCCTGGCGCATGTTCCGGATTTCCTCCTGGATGTGATCGGGATGAATTCTGGAGCGTACACCGCCCTCGATTTCTTCGGATTCATAACGGAAATATGCTTCGATTGCCGGTGTCCAGGGTTGTAAAATGGGAACCGCTTTCAGCGGCGCCACGTAATCCTCAAAAGACGGAAAGATCCGGCCCAAACGTTCCAAAGAGGGTTTGATGGCAAGATCCACTTTGTCCCATTGTGCTTGGGGCAGATGCCCGCCGCCATCGATCAAAATGATTTTTTTGGCCCGGTCGGGATAGCTGGCGGCAAAGGCCAGGGAAATGTACGCCCCCAAAGAATGCCCCATCAAAACGACCTGCTTCAAACCGCAGTCTTCCAACAAGCAAAAGATGTCGCGTATATGATGCGCTATCGAATAACCGCCGCCAGGCTTATCTGAAAGGCCCCGGCCCCTCAAATCCACTGCCAGGAAAGAATGGGCGGGGGTCAGACAGGAGGCCATTTCATCCCAGCAGCGGCAGTTGGCCGTCAGGCCGTGAATGCAAAGAATATTTTCGCCTTCGCCCTCCCAGACGGCCAATTGGATTTCGAGGCCATCGCCCTTGACGCGTTTCATGGTTAATTCAGTCATGATGAATTCTCCCATCCCGGATAATCCGGAAATAACAAATTACAAGCACCAAATTACAAATAAATTCCAAATCACAATATCCAAATCTCAAATAAGATCAAAAATCAATTGTTTGGTATTTTGAATTTAAGTCTTTGTGATTTATTTGGTATTTGTGTTTTGTTATTTGATTTTTTAGGTTCTGAAACCTGAACACCGACACCTGAAGCTTTATGTTTTTTCGACATGTTGTCAGATTCAACCTGATATCGGCCTAGCGTTCTTTAATCCACTTCACAATGTTCGGAATGATGGTTTTGTATGAGGTGCTGCCGACAAAAATTCCGACATGTCCCGTATCAACGCCCAGGGTGGTCACGTCCTGGGAGCCCACCGCCTTGGCAAGGGGTTTGGCGGAAGACGGGGGTGCCAGATAATCGTATTTGCCAAAAACATTCAACAGCGGGCATTTGATTTTGCGCAAATCCACCTGACGCCCCCCCACGACCAGGCGGTTTTTGATCAGCAGGTTTTGCTGCAGGATGTCTCTGATCCACTCTTTGAATACTTCGCCGGCCATGTCGGGACTGTCGAATATCCATTTTTCCATTCGCAGAAACGTGCTGACAAATTTGGGATTTTCCACACTCTCCAAAAACTGAACGTACTTGTCCACCGTGGCAACGGGTGTTGCGAGCAAATAGAGAACATTGGCCAAATCCCCCGGCAGATTGCCGAAGCTGTCCATCATTTTGTCTACATCGAATTGCTTGGCCCAAGAAAATAGAACGGCATCATCGATATCAAATTCTGTCGGTGTCGCCAGTGTAATCAGGTTTTTGATCTTACGAAGATGAAGGGCTGCATAGATCACAGCGAAGGTGCCGCCCATGCATACCCCCATCAGGTTGATCTTTTTGACCTTGGTTTCAGATCGGATCCACTCGACGGCCTTGTCGGTGTAGTAATTGATGTAGTCATCCAGATTCAGGTAACGGTCGGCACCGGTCGGATAGCCCCAATCAATCAAATAGACATCCAGACCCTCCTTGAGAAGATTTTGAACAAAGCTGCGGCCCGGTTCCAGATCCAGCATAATGTAGCGGTTGATCAGCGCATAAACGATCAAAACCGGCGTGCGCTGAGCGGATTTTTTGCTGCCCGCCAGCCGGCGATAATGCAGCAAGCGCATTTTATCTTCCGCATACACGACGTCGGCCGGGGTCGCCGCAACCTGGCACTCCGGATTAGCGGTGAGAATTTCCTGGGCCCGCAAGACCTTTTGAGGAAATTCTTTTAACTCTTGCTCCATGCTTTGGAAAAGGTTTCGTTGGGACATACAAAAAAAGACCAAAATTAAGTTGACATAAAAGCATCCAAGCCAAACGCTGGCATCGTGCCGGTTAAGAAAAGGCTTTCGGCGTTGGAGGCATACCTTTATATTTCAAAACTGATATGTCATCCCGCGAAGCGGGGGCATTCGGCGCACAGGCACACCATATATTATAAGAAAGACGTGTCATCCCGCCTTGCGGGGAGGCACACCACATTTTTAAATAAGACGTGTCATCCCGCCACAGCGGGAGTGCAGGTTGATATTCGTTTTTACTTTCTGCCTTGTGTCTAAAAAATGATGTTCGTCTCAGCTAGGTTGATATTTGAGTCTACCTCTCATTGGGCACGCTGCGGGATGCGGCCGTCTCTTTTCGCGGCAGCGATTCAGCTAAAGACATCTCGAGTTTGCGGATTTTGCTATTCAGTTTCTTGATGGAATCTGACTGCCTACGAATAACGGCATCCTGTTGACGTGACTTTTTTTTCAAATCATAAATTCCTTTATAGACATCCTCCATCTCGCTTCGAGTCGGAATCGACAGCGATTTATACCAGTTGTCTCTCACCGGATTCAGCTTTTTGCGGTAGTCCAGATATTTGTCAACCGCACTGGCAACGCGCTGCACGCCTTCGGGTGATTTTAACCAGTCGTCATATTCTTTATCAAGGACTTTGACGGCAAAATTGTAGACCTCCTTGGCACTTTTGAATTCCCCGTCTGTCCCTTCACGGTCTTTGATCGACTGCTGCAGAAGATCCATCGCATTTTTCAGGGGTGTGCTGAACGTCGCTAGAAAGCCTCCGGTCTCTACCAAAAATTCGTGGTAAGCGCTGATGGCGGTATTGAATTGCTGCTGGGCTTCTCTCGATATACCCAGTTGAGGTGCCTCAAGGTATTTGCCGACGCTTTGCTGATACAACTCCAGCAAATGTCGAGATAGGTTGTTATGGATCTTGGCCCGTGTATCGTCGCCGCCCTCCCCGGCAAAAGCAGCCCAACCAGCCTCCATTACTGTACCCATGAATTCAAGATAGAGATTTCCGGTTTGAAGGATTCTCTGAGTTATTTGAGAAAAGGGTTCTGATTTCGAGTTCATACCAAGCTCCTGACCCAATGCGCCCTGATACTAAGTATCCCAACTAATTTCATCGAAACCTTCCAGTTCTATAGTTATATCACTATAAAAAGGAGATGCTGTAAAATCCCAAATTACAAATCCCAAATCTCAAACAAATCCCAATGATTTGCTTGTAATTTGGTGCTTGTAATTTGTAATTTGCCCTCATGCACAAATTCAGTTTCTTTTTGGATCTCAATGGCCGCTATTCTGACCAGAGGCAGGGCTGACACCTGAAACCCGACACCTGAAACCTGCGTGCCGCGTCGTCTTGTGGGGTCGTAGCCCGAAGGGCGAAGTCCCAAGCTCAGGGAGCGAAGACGGGACACCCGAAACCTTTCGTTCACAATTAGCTATTGTCGGCCCGGCCGTGTTTTTCCTTCAGAACGAACTTTTGCACCTTGCCCGAAGCCACGGTTCGCGGCAATTCATCCACAGCAACCATATATTTGGGAATCTTGAATTTTCCCAATCGGTCAGCTAAAAAGTCCCGCAGCTCCTCGAAGGTAATCCGATGTTCGGGCCGAAGCTCGACAACAGCCTTGCCGACCTCTCCCCATTTGGGATCCGGCACCCCGATAACGGCAACACCGGCCACAGCCGGATGGGTTTCGATGGCCCGTTCAATCTCGGCCGGATAAATATTCGCGCCCCCTGAAATGATCATATCCTTGAGCCGGCCGACAATGGAAAAATGTCCATCTGCATCTACCCGGCCAAAATCTCCGGTTTTAAACCAGTCATCTGCAAACGCTTTAGCCGTCTCTTCCGGCTTGTTCCAGTAGCCGGCGCAGATGTGGGGACCCCGCAGATAAATCTCCCCCTCCGCTCCGGCCGGCACCTCATTGCCGTCAGGATCGACGATCTTCACATCGACGTGCGGCATGGGATGACCGACGGTGCCTAACTTTCCATTGGCAATAAAGTTATTGGGACCGGCTTCGGTCAATCCGTAACCCTCCCAGATGCGAATGGACTTCTGGGATTGAAATGTTTCCAGAATATCCTGGCCCAGGGGCGCTCCGCCCGACACCATAAAGCGAACCCTGGAGAAGTCGACCGATGCGAATTTTGGAGAGTCCATCAGCATCTGGAACATGGTCGGCACGCCAAAAAAGATCGTGACCCCCTCCCGTTCGATCAGATCCAGGATTAAGTCCGCCTCAAAACTTTTGATCAGGATGTTCGTTCCCCGGCAGTAAAAAAGCGGCAGGGTAAAGACATTCCACCCGGCCGTGTAGAACATGGCCGCATGCAGGATGGTTTTGTCTTCCGATCGCAAATCCCAGCCCAGGTTGGTGTTGATGGCGTTCCAGGTCAGCATGCCGTGGGTCAGAATAACCCCCTTGGGCAATCCGGTGGTACCGGAGGTGTAAATAATCAGCTGGGGATCATCCGGCGCGACGGCGACCTCGTCCGGGGGCTCGGTGGACTGCGACGCCCAGACTTGCGGCAACGCTTGACCGACGGTTCCATCATCATCAAAGCAAACATAATGCCCCAAATCGACCCGACGTTTGAAGCCGTCCACCCGATCCTGATGCGCCTCATCGAAAAAAATCGCCTTGGGGGTGGCGTCCTCCAAAAAATAAATGAATTCGGCCGGCGCCAGGCGAAAATTGAGCGGCACCAGGATAGCACCCAGCCGGCTGAGCGCCAAAAAAAGTTTGATATACTCGGCCCGGTTTAATGCCAGACAGGCCACCCGGTCGCCAAAACCAACTCTTAAATCCCGCTGCAGAAAATTGGCCATGCGGTTGACATCTTCAGCCAATTGGCCGTAGGTGTAACGCCGATCCTCGATGACATCGACAAGCGCCTCTCTATCGGGGAAACTTCGCCCCCAGCGTCCAATCCAATCACCGTAAAGCATGATTTGGGGCTCCTTTTTAGTAACGGTTCATGGGTTCAGGGTTCAGGGTTCAAGGTTCAAAGGTTATATGTATGTATTCGATTGATATTCCATATTGTCAAGTCTTCCGCCGGGCCATGTAATCTTGCACCGATCCGATGATTCCTTTGGGAAAAAAGAAGACGACCAGAATAAACAAAATCCCAAAGATAAGAAGCCAGCGTTCCATGATCGCATGCAGAAAATGCGCACCGGGGAAGAGGCTTTTGGCGAAATTCTGAAGATCGGGTAAAAAAGCGTGGGCAAATTCCAAAAAAGCCGCGCCGGCGAGACCGCCGTATAATGTCCCCATACCGCCGACAATCTCCATCAGGAGCACATCGAGCATGATCGGAATACCCAGGACGGACTCCGGATTCGCGTATCCCACCCACATGACATATAGCCCGCCCAGTATTGTGGACACGAGGCATCCGAAACAAATCGAAATGCTCTTCACGATAAAGGTTTTGTAACCAAGGGCCTCTGCCCGCGGCTCATTGTCGCGAATAGCCTGCATGGTTCGGCCCAGAGGCGAATGAATGAATCGAACCATTAATAGGAACAGTCCAAGGCAGAACAGAAGAATAAAATAGTAGGTTATGATTCTTCCGGTAATCTCAATGCCCAGAAATATTCCCATATTGAACGACACTTTGAAGATCCCCGGCATGCTCATAATGATGCCGTCTTCACCGCCGGTGAAACCGCTTAGCTTGGTGGCCAAAATAATGGCAAACTCGGCAATGGCCAGGGTAACCATGGCAAAAAAGATGGCCTTAACCCGCAAGGAGAGAAAGCTGACAAGCAGGGCCAAGGCGGTAGTTAAACCCAGGGCAATAATAAAACCGATAACCAGATTGAGGTAGGACGGACTGCCGTATTTACCGATGAGCATGCCCACGCTGTAGGCCCCGATACCGAAGAACATGACATGCCCAAAGGAGAGAATGCCGGTGTAGCCGAGCAAAACGTCGAAGCTGGCCACCAGAACGGCAAAAATCATGATTTTCAATGCGAGATCCAACGTTTTGAACGATGGAAAAAGGAAGGGCACCAGGATAAAAAATACCAATATGGCGATCTTCAAATAGAACGTACCGCTGCGGAATTGTCGCTGCCGCTCCTCCCTGCGAAAAATCTGAACTGGTGTTTGTTCCGCCATTGCACTATCCCTACAATCCTAAGAAGTAAATTAAGCAAATATTGTGTTGATAATCAGAAAAAAGGTTTCAGGTGTCAGAGGACAGATGTCAGATGACAGAGGACAGAGGACAGAGGACAGAGGACAGAAGTCAGAGGTCAGAGAACAGAATTCCGGTGTCTTGCCCCTACTCGTCAGACCTTATACCCTATACCTTATACCTTACACCCTATACCTTATACCCTCCACCCTATACGTTATACCTTACACCTTAAGCGTTATGCCTTCCGTCTGCCAATAGTCTCAACTTCTTATCTTCTCACCTTCTTTACTTCTACCCCAGCTATGTGCCGAAAGCCGGATGTCTAGCCGCAATCCGTAACCCGAGCCCTGAACCTCTTAACATTAAGTCGACAGCATCCATCAGCTTTCAGCTTTCAGCTTTGAGCTTTCAGCTATCTGCTTTGAGCTTTGAGCTTTCAGCTTTCAGCTTTGAGCTTTCAGCTATCTGCTTTGAGCTTTGAGCTTTCAGCTCGCCCGCTCTCATTCCCGCACCCCTTAACTCGCAACCCGCAACCCGAATACCGAATGCCTAAAGCCTTTCACCTTATACCCTATACCCTAAACCTTTCATTTTCCTGCCGGAAATAGGCCCGTAGGCTTAATCAGCAGTATAATGACCATGATCAATATATTGACGCCTGTTGCGAGCGGGGGCACCAGGTAGGCCACGTAATTATAAGAGAGACCAACAATCAGGGCCCCCACCAGGGATCCGGTCACACTTCCCAACCCTCCGATAATAACGATGATAAAGGCGAAGATGAGGTAGGCGCCGCCCATGTCCGGATAAACAGACCGGGTGAAGATGGCCATGGTCAACCCGCCAACGGACGCCAGCCCGGCACCGACCGCAAAAACGCCGGTGAACAAGAGGAAGATATTATGCCCCATGGCCTGCACCATCTCCGGATCCTCCACCCCGGCCCGGACGATTTTGCCGACTTTCGTCTTTCTTAAAACGAGCTGGATGAACGCATAAACGATCAGACCCAATGCTATGGCATAGATGGGATACTTTAAGATAATAATATCAAATACGTTCCAGTTCCCGTCAAACGATCCGGGTTTGGGCATCACCTCGTCATTCGGTCCCCAGATGACGCGAATCAGTTCCGTCAACACGACCATGCCCCCGAAGGTAATGAGGATCTGAAACAGGTGGGAGCCGTATACACGACGGACCAGCAATCTTTCCACAACTACCCCCACCAGGCCGACCACGACGACCGAGGCGACAATCGCAAGGAAAAAGATCGAAAAGTTCTGAAATAAAGAATCCGCAGCCACCCAGGCGCCAAAATACTTGAAAATGCTAAAGGCCACATAAGCCCCGTAGGCAAAGCAAACCCCATGGGCAAAATTAATCACATCCATGAGACCGAAAATAACGCTGAGCCCGGATGCCACCAAAAACAGCATCATCCCCATGGCGAGGCCGGCGATGGTAAGGGTCAGATAGGTACTGAGGTCCATGCCCAATATGGGCAGCAGGTAAAGAACAACAGCCCCACCGACGGCGAGCTGCCACCCCCAACGTTTAAATACTGTCTGTGCCATAAAAATCGACTCCTGACCTTATTGTGCTGACCTGTATATAGTTTACAAAACTAGGATTGATTTAATGGTTTTTTCTTTTCTAACATCAAATCGATTAATTCCCAAATTCCAACCCTAATTGAGCTAAAAGCGCTCAATTAGGTGTTATTTGTTATATGTTAATCGTTATTAGAAAAGGCTGACAATTTGATTTTATATTTCTATCAACAGTCACATATAAAAATCGATCTAAATCCTTTCAAACCAATAACAAATAACCAATAACGAATAACTCTCATTAGGATCTTAACTCAATTGAGGCGCAATTCAATGTCTATAAAAAGGCGCAAAATCAAGGTAATACACTTATGGAACTCGACACTAAGCCTCAGCTTTGGAAATCCCAAGATATTTGCTTTGCATCTCCTCGTTTCGAACAAGTTCCTCCATGACACCGCTGTGAACGACCTTTCCGTCGTCCAAAATGTAGAAATAATCCCCCACACTGCTGGCCATGTAGAAGTTTTGCTCAACCAAAACAACGACGCTTTGCTGTTTAATCTGGTTAATGGCCTCGATAAGGGCATTGATGATGATGGGCGCCAATCCCTTGGTCGGTTCATCGATCAGCAGCAATGCGGTGTCGTTGACGATGGCCCTGGCGATGGCCAGCATCTGTTTCTGTCCGCCGCTGAGAATACCGGCTTTGGCCCGCCAAAAATCCCGCAAGGCCTTAAACATCTCCAGGACCCTCTCCAATCTTTCGAGGGTTGCCGGATCCTCCCGCAGCATGGCCACCTGCATGTTCTCTTCCACTGTAAGGTCGGAAAAAATCCCCATATGTTCGGGCACAAACCCGATCCCCAGTCGCGCGATGTCGTATGGCTTTTTGGATTGGATTGCTTGACCTTTAAATGAGATTTCTCCTTCAGCAGCCGGTGTCAGCCCCATGATCGTTTTGAGCGTTGTGCTTTTGCCCGCTCCGTTGCGGCCGATCAGAACGGTTACGGCATCAGCCTTAGCCTCGAAAGAGACCCCTTGCAGGATATGATGCTGGCCGATGAATGTATGGATCGCCTCCGATTTCAGAATGGTCTCACTCACGGGTCGTTCCTCCCCCTAAATATGCCTCTTGAACAGCTTCACTGCGATAGATCTCATCAGGCTCACCATCGGCGATAACTTGCCCCTCCTGCAGGACCATGATCGTGTCGGAAAGCGACATGATCATATCCATTTTGTGCTCTACCAGCAGCATGGTCCGGTCCCGGGCGTCCCTGAGGCGCTGAAGCATCTCCAAAATGGCCGGGACTTCCTCCTGGCCCATGCCGGCCGTGGGTTCGTCCAGGAAGAAAATTTCCGGTTTGAGCGCCAGCAAAATAGCGATCTCCAGTTTGCGCTTCTCCCCGTGAGTCAATTCGGCCGATGTAGCCTGCCATTTATCATCCAGCAAGACCTCTTTCAGAAGATCGTAAGCTTCATCCTCCGCTGCCGAGAAATGAAGATAGTTTCTCCAGAAGTTAAACCCGAACCCTTCACGGGACTGGATTGCGACCCGAACATTCTCGAGCACGGACAAAAGGGGAAAGATATTGGTCAGCTGAAAAGAGCGGCCCATTCCCAGCTTGGTTCTTTGCGCCGCACTCAGTCGGGTAATATCGTTGCCCTTTAGCAAGACTTGGCCCTCGGTTGGCTTATACTGCCCGGTCAGCATATTGAAAAAGGTTGTCTTGCCGGCGCCGTTCGGTCCGATGATGGACTTGAGGGTGAAGGGCTCCATTTTGAAGTTCACGTGATCGACGGCAACATGCCCGCCAAAACGGATGGTCAGGTCTCTAGTTTCGATGATTGGTTCCGAGTTCATTTCAGCCATTTCCGTTCCTTTGGGCCCACTTAGTGGCTCCTCCGGTTAAATGATGGATTTCACACCCGGCAATATTGATCTGATCGATGGTTGGTCGGTCCGCTGACAGAGAAACCAATCCTCGCCAGCACAACCCAATTCGTCTATATAGTGGTTGAACGAAAACTCGCCGAATCGATTTGTTGGGTTTCGCCCCTTGAAATCAAAACGCAACAAATGTTTATTTCTTGTAGGTTGGGTTGAGGCACGAAACCCAATATTTCCGTCCGGGCTCAACCCAACCTACCTAAACTGTTCTTCATGACAGCGAGTCGAGCAAGGAACTATAGAAAAGCGAATATCGAATAATGAATGTCGAATGGCGAGTGTCGAATTTCGAATTAAGGAATTATATCGATTTCAATTAAAAATAGTTAGAGCGCAGCGATACCTTCATTCGTCAATCGTCAATCGTCATTCGTCATTTCATAACTCGGGCCGTCTCCCAGCATCAGATATTTCAAGCGATGGGATAGCTATTGAGACGGCCCTTGTCAGCACGCCAATTGGCCAACCTACTTATTCATGATCGGCGGCGCAGTTTCGGCGGGAGACATCTCCCGCAGGAGAACCGGGACCGCCCACTCCACACCCGGTTGTACATCCAGCTTGAATGCGAACATGGACTGCAGGGCCTGGTGGTCTTGCTTACGGAAAACCATGGTTCCCTTGGGCGTCATGAATACCATGCCCTCCATGGTGGCAATCAGTTTTTCGGTGTCCGTGGTGCCCGCCGTGGTGATGGCCTTGACAACGGCGCTGGCGGCGGCAAAACCGCCACAGGTAAAGAAATCCGGCGGTTCATTGAAGCGCTTCAGGTGTTCTTTGACCAGCCAATCGTTGACGGGATTGTTCGGATTCTCGTAGTAATAGTAGATGGAGCCGACCATCCCCTTGAGCGGTTTCCAGGCCTTGAGAGCCGCCAGCACATTACCGCCGCTGGTGATTTGAATGCCGTATTTATCAAGGCCGCTGGCCACCAGCTGTTGTATCGGCCCGCCCTTTCCGGCCCAGATGACAAAAACATACTTTGGCTCCGGCTGATCCTTCAACGCGCCGATGATCTTCTGGATCGTAGCCGTAAAATCGGTGGCCTTGGGATCCGCATATTCCTCGTGGACGACCTTGGCGCCGAGATTTTCCGCCGCCCGTTTATAGGCCGCGACACCATCCCGGCCAAAGGCATAATCCTGCGCGATGGTGGCAATGCTCACGCCGGGTTTGGCGACGGCGACCGCATTGGAGATCGCATCCTGACCGGAATTGCGACCGGTTCGAAAGATGTAGCGATTCCAATGTTTACCGGTAATGGAATCCGCCACCGCCGGCTCCACGATCAGGATCTTCTTGAATTCCTCGGCCACGGGAAGGCAGGCCAGCGCCACGCCGCTGCTGGTGGGTCCCACCGCGATATCCACTTTATCGTCGGCGTAAAGCTTGGTCAGCAGCATCTTGCCCCTGGCCGGTTTGATCTGGGTGTCTTCGGCGATAATCTCGACGTCCCGCCCGATGATTTTGTTGGTGCCGTTGGTGAAATACTCCAACCCCATTTTGAATCCGGTTACCTCCGCTTTCCCATATATCTCATAAGCACCGCTCAACCCTTGAATGATGCCGATTTTGATGGGTTCGACGGCCATGGCTGCCGGTAACACAAAGGCTAAAATCAAAATACTCAACACGATTGCATGATGTAACTTTTTCACGGTCATTTTAAGCCTCCTTTCAAGTTGTCAAATACATCGTTGGTTGACGCACAGAGAGTGCGATCCCAAATCAGCAAATGGCGCTCATTTAGGTGTTTTTGGTTATTGGTTAATCGTTATTCGAATTGGCTATGGTTTTCTCTTTTTTGAAACCAAAGGCAAAATAAAATAGATAGAATGCCACATATCTTCAATCTTCAATTTCGACGGGCTGGTCCGACCGAGTGTATTCCCGCAAATCGCGACAGTTATCAATTCAGTTTTGCGCAAAAAGCGCAAAATATTTTTCAGTTTCTTTGTAAACCTTTGGTATACAAACGTTTACGAAGATAAATTTTGGCGTCAACTTTTCGAAATGGCTAAAAAAGTTTAATGATCGATTGTAATATAATAGACAGAGCGACGTGTCGGGTCGTAGCCGGAGGCGAAGCCTGAAGCGATACCACAATTCGTCATTTGTCATTCGTCATTCGTCATTTCCGGCTTGTCCGGGTTAAGTGTATTGGTCCCGCAACGCATTTTTAAGGACCTTGCCGGCTGCATTGCGAGGCAACTGCTTCACAAACACCACGCTTTTGGGAATTTTATATTTGGCCAACCGTCCCTGCAGGTGCTCGATGACGGCCTCGTCGCTCAGGTTCTGGTCTTCTTTAAGGGCAATGACCGCCCGGCCGACTTCCCCCCATTTTTCATCCCGCACACTGATAACGGCTGCTTCGGCGATTTGCGGCAGTTCATAAATCGCGTTTTCCACCTCGGCCGGATAGACATTCTCGCCGCCGGAGATGAACATATCCTTTTTACGGTCCACAATGTACAGATCGCCTTCTTCATCTGAACGGGCCATGTCGCCCGTGTGGAACCAATCGCCGGCAAAAGCCTCTTCAGTAGCCTCGGGTCGCTTCCAGTAGCCTTGCATCAGATTAGGTCCCCGAATCACAAGTTCTCCAACACTGCCCGCCGGCACCTCTTTCAAATCATCATCCACCACTTTCGCATCCACGTAAAAAAGCGCTTTGCCGATTGAACCGGCCTTTTTGAGGGCCAGATCTTTGCTCAACGTGGCGATGCTCGGCGCGGCTTCGCTCATGCCAAAGCCCTGCTGCAAAACAATTCCGGCTTCGTGATATTGCTGCACCAGACTCACCGGCAGCGGCGCGCCGCCGCTCATGACCACACGTACGTTTTCAAAGACCTCGGAATTAAAATCAGAATGTTGTATCAAAAACAGAAAGACGGCGGCGACCCCGAAAAAAAGCGTGATATTTTCTTTTCCAAGCAGATGCAAGGTGACTTCCGGATCAAAAGTGCGCTGGATAACCACCGTGCCGCCGACGTAAAGCATGGGCAAGGTAAACAGCCCTATGCCCCCAATGTGAAACATCGGCAAAGCTGAAAGGTTTCGGTCATTGGGGGTGAAGTTCATATCCAGCATAAGATTCGTTGCGTTCCAGAAGCTGGCCCCCTGACTGAGAACGGCGCCCTTGGGTCGTCCCGTGGTACCGGCAGTGTACATGATAATGTGAGCGGTGTCCAAACCAACCGTTTGATCGGCCTGTGGCTCATCGTCGGATTGGCTTACCAAAAGATCTTCATACACATCAACATCCGGCACTGCCTTGCTGCCGAGCACGATCATCCGTTTGAGCGATGTCTGTGCTTTTAGCTGCTCTCCGGTCCCGGCGAATTCAGAATCAAAAATAAGGGTTTCGGTGCAGCTGTCGGAAAGATTGAAGGCCAATTCCGCCGGCGAAAGCCGCCAGTTCAAAGGCACCAGTATTATCCCTAGTTTGGCGGTCGCAAAAATAACTTCAACATACTGAAAACAATTGTATGCAAGGATGGCACAACGATCGCCCTGTTTGAGCCCCAACTCCTGAAGCGATCTGGCCAACCGATTAACACGTCGGTTAAGCTCACGATAGGTCAACCGTCTCTGGCCATCCACAATGGCTTCCCTGTCCCCATTGAGAAATTCCCTTTTTGTGAGCCAGTAGCCAATGCCTTGCAAAATAGTCCTCCTTTGGCGCTTAGCAGCTTCCCATCGACAATTTGTTGTCGATGTTTGCTGAGTCATTGTATTTCAAAAGTGACCAATGATCTAAAATTTAAAATGACTAAAATGATCTAAAATTATGGAATTCTATCATTTTAAATAGACAGCATACCTTAATTTTAGGCATTTTAGGCAATTTAGTCATTTTAGTCACTTGTCACTTATACCTGCGCAGCCTACTGCCCTGCAGGGGCCATTTTTTCCGAGCCTCGTCTTGGAAAAAATTTAGTTCTCCTTATCGGAGGGTTGCATCTAAAAAAGCTTTTTCATCAATCCTGCCAAGTTGTGGGCAAAGTTGGCCACGGTTTGCAGACCCTCGGTATCCTCGGCCGCATCCCGGGCGCCGCCGGCTCCGGCCATTCCGACATTCCAATAGGTTGAGCCGGGAACGGTTAGCCCATTAAAGAAAAACCACAACAAAAGCTGGGAAAAGGCCACATTATGACCGGCCCGGCGGGCCACGGTTATGGGCCCGCCAACTTTACCGGAAAAACACTTGTCGCTCCAGTAGGCCACGAAAGTCGCTCGGGCTAAAAGGGCCATCATCTGGGGTACCACAGAGCTGAGGTAGACCGGGGAACCCAGAATCAACCCATCGGTCTCCCGCATGGCGGCAAAAATCTCATCGAAATCATCACCCTTGATGGAGCAAACCCCCTTTTCCTTCTTAACGCAGTCATAGCACCCGGTACATGGTTTGATTTCCTTTCCCCTGAGAGAAATCAATTCAGTGTTGATACCTTCGGTTTCAAGCACCTCCAAAGCAGTATTGACATAATGCAGCGTGTTACTTCCAGCTCGCAAACTTCCCGCGATTCCGATGACTTTCATAAGCCCTACTCCTCAAGATCTTTTACTAGCACCAGAGATTGTGCCTGGCAAACCAATTCGCCGTTTGAATTCGTGCTGGTACCCCGCAAGTTCACGAGATCTTTTTCCGGTCTTAAACGTGTGATTTCCACTTTCGCGGTAATTTCATCACCAAGGTAGGCCGGAGCCGGAAAATGTAATTTATGCTTCAACCAGTTGGTCCCTCTACCGGGCAGTTTCGTTCCGAGTAGATCGGAAAACATGCCGCTTAACAAGGGCCCCGGGATAATGCGATCTTTAAATCCTAATGGACGGGCGTAGTCCGCATCATTAAACAACGCATTCGTGTCCCCGGTCAAGTCTGCATATTCAGCTAAATCCTCGGCGACAAAGACCCTTTTCGCAGCGGCAGTTTGGCCGATTTTCAGACGCTTTAATGTTCGAGCCTCCGATTCCCCGGCGTCAGCCATGCGTTGGTCAATTCCCGGAAACCCGCCTCTCCAGCCCGGCAAATGGATCGTGGTGCTTCCGCTGCATGCCAATTTGCCGTCCGGGAGAATTATCATGGTGCGAATTTCAGCCATCTGTTTGGCGTGCTGAACATCAGCAACTTCAAATTTAACCGTTATTTCCGTATCCGTGTAAGTTGGACTCTGAAACATCATATCCTGCCTGACTTGCAGGAATCCCGGACCGGGAAACTGCGTGCTCAACACCCGGCAGATTGTACTGTAAAGCAACATCCCGTGCGCAACAGTTTGGCCGAAATGGGTGCGGGCGGAGAATTCGGGATCGACGTGAATGGGATTGTCATCACCGGTGAGACCGGCAAACCGCCTAAAATCCTCCTGCGTAAAACTGCGCTTAAAGAATTCTTGATGTCCCACGCTGTAATCCATAGCTCCTCCCGGGTGCCCGGCGGTTCAGATAGCGCTATACACGAAGCCAGTGAACGCTCCTCCCGCTGAGAGGGAGGCCTCAGGAAGCCCCCTGGAAGGTGGCAGGACCACTGGCGTAACTATTTAAATCCGAAATCCGAAGCACGAAACAATTTCAAATTACAAAAATCCCAATGACAGAAACAAATCCCGATCCAATCGAAAAAATAGCCATTAACGCCCTGATCCGCTTTAGGCACTGCTTTCATCATCTGGTTTCAACCGTTTTGAACATTGGCACATTCGAAATTAGAATTTGTTTCGGATTTCGACAATCGTGCTTCGTATTTAATCAAACGTCATTAGACTCTCACCGCATCGGTAGAACCTTTTCGGGTCCACCACTAAATGTGGTGGTTTAATGCCGTAATTAAGTCTTGTCTTCTCTAACGCTTTTCAATTCTTCTTCAAACTTCTTGAAGAAGTCATCTCTTTCTTTCCAATCGGCACCAAATTGTCGGTCAAAATAGTCGCCTAATTTGTCAAGCAGGTTTTTCCAGACCATCTTTTTACTGCCGGTGATCACGTCGGCCAAATAGGTGTCCAGTTCGGCCATCATTTCCTTGGGCAAAAAGGAGACGGCGCCCAACTTTATCGATTCTTTCAAAGCATCCGGTGTCAAGGCATGGGCGGTGAGCATCACCGTGGGAAAACCTTTGGAGACGGATTTTTTAAGCAATTCGAAACCGCGCACTCCCATTACATCGAGGATGACGATATCAAATTTAAACCCGGCCATCAATTGCAGTGCTATTTCATAATCCTTGGCTCGATATATCCGACACATATCCAGCTGCTCGGAAATCGAATCCAAGATATCCGGCTCGTCGTCGACGATGAGAACCGCTTTATCTTCCAATACTTTTTCGGCGTTCATGTTCGTTCCCTATTGCTCTTCATTTTGCCGGGGATCGCCCCCTATAAGCGCTAAGTTATTTTGCAACCAATTAAAGGTTATATTCACACCATGCGGGGTTGGTTTCAAAGATGAACATCGAACATCCAACTTTTAGTTCCTCCCTGAAAAAACAACCTAGCGCCTATTGCGAACAAGTCCCGCTGCACATCACCGGCCTGCACAGTCTCACTTTTTTTCAGACGGGATTGCCGCGCGATATTCTTCCCGCATGACGCGTTTGAGGGTTTTGCCCGCTACATTACGCGGAAAATCCTCCATTATAACGACATCCTGCACCCGCTGAAATTTAGCCGACACATTGTTATTTATCCAGTCGCGCAGGGCTTCGGCCGATATACTACCGGACTGCTGCAAAATCACGGCTGCCAATGGTGTCTCACCCCATTTTTCATGCGGCAGGCCGAAGACCGCAACTTCCTGGACGTCCGGATGCCGTGCGGCGACTTCTTCGATGTCCCGCGGATAGACATTCACACCGCCGGAGATGATCATATCTTTTTTGCGGTCAACCAGGTACAGAAAGCCGTCTTCATCCAGATAGCCCATGTCCCCGGAGTGCAGCCAGCCGTCTTGGATCGCCTGGGAAGTCAAATCCGGTCTTTTGTAGTAGCCCGGCATCAGGATCGGACCCCTTCCGCAGATCTCTCCGACCTCGCCGGGTGGCAGTTCGTTGCCGCTTTCATCTACAATGCGCATATCAAAAAACGGCGGCGGCACCCCGACGGATTCCGGCTTGGCATGGTAATCCGTTTTATCCAGCACCGTCACAAATCCCTCGGTCAACCCGTAAAGTTCGTAAAACCGACCGGGCAGCTGGCGGTTCAACTCCTCTTTGTGCTCTTTAAGCAATGGCGCTCCCAGCGAGAGGACCATTTCCAGGGACTGCAGTGCCGTCGGTGAAAAATTGGGCGCATTCAACAGGGCAATAATCTGCGAAGGCACCATCATCACATGTGTGACCTGCTCCGTTTCGATTGTGTCAATATAGCTGACCGGGTCAAATTGGCTGAGCAGGATATAGGTGCAGCCGACAAAAATCGAGGGCATCAAATCCACAAAAGCACCATTGAACACAATCGCTCCGGCATGCATCGTTACACTTTCCGGCGTCATGCGGTAGGCTGACGCAAACGACGTGCCATAGGCCCCCCGAATGCGGTGCGTGTGAACGATGCCCTTGGGCAGACCGGTTGTGCCACTGCTGTACATAATATTGAATGGATCATCCGGATCGATCGTGAGACCGGTGGGCTCCGATTCACTGGCAGCCGATTTGAGGGCGCGGTAGTCCCGATATCCGGATGCATCGGAACTGTCGGTGAGTATATAGCGGTCATCAGCTATCGCCGGAAGCTCCTCTCGAATCGCGTTGATCGAATCGACAAACTTTGAATTCGTGATCAGCAAGACGGAATCCGAATCCTGCAGCAAAGATTTCATGGCCTGCTCGAGGAGCATGGTGCTGAATGGAACCACCACAGCGCCGATTTTCGCCGCCGCCCAATAGGTTTCAAACAGCTCAGTACAGTTTGGCAAAATGGTGGCGACTTTATCGCCCTTTTGAACACGCAAAGCCAAAAGTGCATTGGCCAACCGATTGATGCTCCGGTTTAACTCGCTCCACGTCAGCCGCTGCTGCTCAAACACGAATGCAACGTGGTCGGGGCGATACCGGGCATGTCGGGTAAAAAGGGATCCGATATTCATTTGTTCCTCTTGGTTGTTTTATGGTTGAACCACGAACCACACGAAATACACGAAAATGAAAAATAAACCATTTTTTGGCTTTTGTGTGTTTCGTGTATTTCGTGGTTACCTCATATGCAAGTTCATTAACTTGGATTAAATCCCCAATTGGTCTTTTAGCCGTCTTCTTCAACCATTTGAACCAGCATAACCGGTATTTTACTCCGCCGCAGCAATCTTCGGGTGGTGCTGCCGATGACGGCTTCCTCCAATTTTCCCCGCACATGGTAGCCCATGACGATCAGATCGCTGCCGTTTTGTTGGGCTTCTGAAAGGATTTCATCCACCACATTGCCCCTGACCACGAGGATCTGGTCGATCTCAAAGTCGATTTGCGCCTCTGTCTGCATTCGTTCGCAAAACTCGTCCAGGGCTTCTCTGATGACGGCGCCTTCCCGTTTTTTGCCGATCAGAATTTGCCGGGCCTCTTCCTCCTGGCTGCCTTTAATACTCTGCCAGCGTTCCTGTCCGATGAAGTTTTTCAAGCGGATGTCCGCCGAAGGGGACATCTCCTCCATTACGTGCAGCAGCGTGAGCCGGGCTCCGTAGCGATAGGCAACGCTCACCGCATATTCAAACGCTTGACGGGAGTGCCGGGAAAGATCCGTCGTAAAGAGTATTTTTTTAATGTCGGGAACCATATTTTTGCTCCTTTACCCGCAACCGGGAGTTTTTCGTTACATGTTATTCGTTATTGGAAACCGTTTCACGCGGACCTTTCTCCGGCGGAAATATTTGTTGGCTGCGCTTTGCTTCGTCCTTATTCAAAAATTGATAGAATGCCCTAATTCTTCAATCTTCAATCGTTGCAATATATGGACTAAAATAGTATCTCCGACACGGCATTACTTACCCCTGGCCGCAGCAATCTCCTCCTCCGGCCGCCAGTTGTCCGGTGCTTTTAACTCCAATAAATCATGGAAGATCGGAAAAGGGTAGTTTGGATCTTCGGCGATACGGCCGAAATAGGCGGAACAACTCAGCTGATTGTCGATCTTTCTGAAATACAGCCTTCCGCGGGTGGTATCAATGGTCAATCCTTTCAGGGCGTCTTTGACCCTTTCCGTATCGATGCTTGCCGCTTTTTCAATACCCTGTTTCAAGGCGTAGACACCGTCATATGCCATTACGGCCCAGTCACTGGGATAGCGGCCATATTTCTCCCGGTAGGTGGTAACCAATTGGGTCATCATGGGATTATCAAGATGGGCGAAAAAAGGCGCTCGGCATCTACCGTATTGACCGCGGCGGATACTTTTGGCCTGCGAGATCAATTCGGTGACGCTGATTAGTCCTCCGGGATAGGCCACTTTTTTGAACAATCGATAGTCCCTGGCATCTCGCATCCACCAGGAATTGTCTGTACCGGCTATCGATCCAAGGACGAAATCAGGCTTTTGAGCCAGGATATCTACGATAAACGAATTAAAACGGGACTGACCTAACCGCGGCCAGTAGGTGTTCAATAACTTTAGCCCAGGAGCAACCTGCCTCAACAGATCAACCTGGACCTCCTGGCTGGAACGGCCCCAGGCATAATCGGAGGCAATGGTAGCATACCGGGTCCAATTCTTGTTGCGGGCCAGTTTGGCGACGCCGACAACAACCGTTTTGGACAACATATAGGTATTGGGAACCACCGAATATGTGTAAGGACTGGGATCCAGCTTGGTGATATTTTCCGAATTGCTGATGGTTGCAATTTGAAGCACGCGGTTTTCCCTGCAAATCGGTTTAACGGCCAGGCAGGTGGCGCTGGAGTAGGTCGCAATAATGCTGCGCACCTTAGCGTTTCGAATTAGATCAGTGACCACCTGCTTGGCCACTTCCGGCTGGGTCCGGGTATCTCTGATAAAGAGCTTGATTCGATGCTTTTCCAAAAAGCCGCCCCGGCCATTGATTTCATTGACGGCGACTTCAATGCCTTCGACAGCTTCTTTGGAATAAGGTGCACCCGTGCCGGAAAGACCCAGCGCAACCCCGAGGTGATATAGTTGGGCGGCCTTCAGACCGGGCGCACCAACCGCCAATAAAATCATCGGCAACAAAATGATAATCGTTTTATAAATTATACGTCTCATGACGCCCCTCCTTTGGGGTACAACTTACAGACCTATAATCAATAAAAAGGGTTAATTTGAGATTGCAGAAAGTTATTGAAATATCCGGATTCTGGAGTGTTGGAGTATTGAAATTAGACATCTAAGTTTTCTCCGAGAAAAGGCTCGAAAAAATGGCCCCTGGGGGCAGCAATCGCGACGTTCGTTGGTTTTAGGTTTCAGGTGTCAGGTTTCGGGTGTCAGGAAAAAATCTGCCAAATCCTGACACTTGAACTGAAACCTATGATGTATCAGCGAACTTCACAACATCGACAACAAATTGTCGATAGGATGTCGCTAAGCACCTAACCTTCAGCCAACACTCCATTATCCCAATACTCCATTACTCCAATACTCCAGCACTCCAACACTCCAGTACTCCAATACTACGATATTTTAAAAATTTGAATACCAACAAAGGATTATCTTCTTTTCGATTATAAAACCGAGAATATAAATTCCATCAACCATAAGCAATCGCCGGCAGCCAGATCACCAGTTGCGGCCAAATGGCCACGATGATCAACCCGATCAGCTGCAAAATGATAAAGGGTATGACGCCTTTATAGATGTCAACCAGTTCGATTTCCGGCGGACAGATCCCTTTGAGATAAAACAAGGCAAATCCGACCGGGGGTGTCAAAAACGAGGTCTGCAAACTCACGGCGATCAGGACCACAAACCAGACCAATTCGGGATTGTCCACGACACCGTGGCCATCAATCTCAAAGCCCAGGGCAGAGACCACCGGTGCAATCAGCGGCAACACGATCAGGGTGATTTCAATCCAGTCCAGGAAAAAGCCAAGCATGAATACCGCGGCGAGAATGACAACCATGATTCCATAGGGCCCCAGGGGGATTCCGGTGAGGATTCTTTCGATGAACTCATCGCCGCCAAGACTTCGCAGCACCAGTGCAAAACAGGTGGCCCCCAGGAAAATCGCAAAGATGTAGGCAGTCGTATTAAAGCAGGCTTTGGTGACTTCCACGACGACTTTAAAATTCAGCCGTTTGTTGAGGGCAGCCAGGATCGTGGCGCCCAGCGCACCGACGCCGCTGGCTTCGGTGGGGGTCGTCACGCCGGCGAAAATGGACCCCAGCACTGCGATAATCAAGGCCGCGGGCGGTATGATGTTCTTGAACACATCCCAGATCATGCGCCATTCCAGCGGCTGACGATCCGGATCAAGTGGCGCTGCTTGGGGCCGAACCAGGCTGAATACCAATATGAAGCTAATGTACAGAGAACCTAAAATGACACCCGGTATAACAGCCCCCATGAACAGGTCGCCCACCGACAATCCCAGCTGATCGGCCATGATGACCAGCATGATACTGGGTGGAATGAGAATACCCAGGGTTCCCGAACCGGCAATGGTCCCTAAAGCCAGTGTTTTTGAATATCCCTGTTTCAACATCGCCGGTAAAGACAGCAATCCCAAAAGTACGACGGAGGCACCGATGATTCCGGTTGACGCTGCCAGAATAATCCCAATGGAAGTCACCGTTACAGCGAGCCCACCGCGCACTTTGCCGAAAAGGGCCTGCATTGATTTCATCAACCCTTCGGCGATGCCCGATCGGTCCAGCATCAATCCCATGAAAATAAACATGGGCAGGGCCACCAGCACCCAGTTGTCCATGAATTTATAGATGCGATTCACGGACAGACCGAGCGTCAAGTAATCGAGGCCGGTGAAGGTATCGAACCATAAATCCGAATAATATCCCACCACGGTATAGATAACGGATACGCCGCCGAGCACCCAGGCTACCGGAAAGCCGGTAAACAAAAGACCGACAAAAGTCAAGAACATGGCAATCACGAGATAATCATTGAATTCCATCGGCTACTTCCTCCTAAGGGCAGAAATGATGCGAGCTGCCCGCGCAACAGTCGCTGCAATTAACAATGCAAAAGTGATGGGAATAACGCCCTTGATCGCCCATCGCCAGGGCAAGCCCAGCGGTGCGTCGGAACGTTCGTTGACCCGCCAGGATTCGTAAACAAAATCTAAACTCTGGTGGAAAACCACGATGGCAAACGGCAGCAATAGAAAGACGATTCCGAACAAATCCCAGCGATTCCGCCATTTTTGCGACAGGCGTGCGTGGATAATGTCCACCCGGATATGCGAATCCATCATCATCGCATACGATGCGCCGAACATGATGCCCAGCGCATAAAGGTGCCATTGCAACTCTTCCAATATAACCAGGCCCTTGCCAAAGCCATAGCGGAGAACGACCTGCAAAATAATGACCACGATTAAAATGATATTGGTCCACATGATAAAATGCCCGATGGAGCGGATAACGACATCGATGACGTCGGCAAACTTATTGGGGACCTGTTCCTCTTTAGCTTCAGCGTTCATGTTGATCTCCCTGATTGAGTGGAAGCATTATTAATTTACGGACCTGTAACCACTAAAAAGACAATTTTATAATTGCAAGCGGTGCAGTTTACTTTAGGCACCGTTTGGAATGGTGGAATAGTGGAACAATGGAATGTTGGGTTTCAAAGACGGACGATGGTCTGATTTTTATTTCTGTTTCCTGAAATCATCATCAAATCAGACTTCATTCCGCTAATCCCAGTGTTCCAACATTCCAGTATTCCATTGTTCCAACGCATTCTTGCACGGCACGCCCTATTATATCTGACCTGGCCCTGAGGACCATGATTTCTATGTAGGATTAAACACCCCACGAAGGATTACCATCTTTTGGGTTATAGAACCGTCTAAATACAGCATGGCGCAATATCTCACCGCGCTGCATGAGTGCGGGGAATTATATCTTTATTTCCCGCACTCATTAACAATGCGTCAACGGTTGATGAATGGCATCATTTGGGCGGCTTGGGTCTTGGTAAAAACCCGTATGATTGCCAGAGTGCATAATCGGCGCGAAATGCCGAAATATCATCCCAGACCTTTTTGAAAAAAGGATCTTGGGCCGACTGCTCGGCGGCAACTTCTTCCCAGGCCTTTTTGAAGGTCGCCAGCATTTCATCCGACCAGTACATGTTGGAGACCCCGTTTCTCTCCACATTTTCTTTCATGGCCTCCCACTGAATGGCTTCAGTGTAGGCAAAGGCGTCGGCCGTGGCAGCTTTGCACATCATTTCGAGCACCATCTTCTGGTGATCGCTCATGCCGTTCCAGACATCTTTGTTGATCAGCAGTTCAAAAGTCGTCGCCTGCTGGTGCCAACCCGGGAAATAATTGAATTTGGCAATCTTTTGAAAGCCAAGCAGCTTATCGATGGCCGGCATTGAAAATTCGGTGGCTTCGATTGCCTTTTTTTCGAGGGCGGGAAAAATTTCGCCCCCCGGGATCAAGCTGACGGAAGCACCCAGCTTGGACATCGCCTGGCCGCCAAGACCGAAAAAACGCATCTTGAGGCCTTTGAGGTCCTCCGGTGAATTAATCGGCTTGGTAAACCAACCCGACGTCTCAGGCGCAATGATACCACATAAAAGGACTTTTACATTGTAGCCGTGGCTGTCGTACATCTCCTGCCACAATTTCATGCCGTTTCCGTAGTATAGCCATGCCAGAAATTCACCAGTTTCCGGTCCAAAGGGGATGGCCGTGAATATGGGCGAGGCCGGGATTTTGCCGGCCCAGTATCCGGAAACACTATACCCGGCATTGATCTTGCCTTTCGAGACGGAATCTAAAATCTCAAATGGTGCGACAAGCTTGTTCGGCTCATACACCTTCATGCGGATACTACCGTTGCTGGCCAGTTCGATCCTTTCCGATACCCATTTGATGGTAGATCCCAAACCCGGCAGGGAGGTAGCAAAACAGATGGGAACCTTCAACAGCACTTTTTTCTCCTTGGCAAAGGCGGGGCCAGCGGAGAAGGAAAATATGATTCCAAATAAAAATACGCAAATTATGGCAATACTAATTTTTTTCATGACCAGTGCTCCTTTCGTCGATTATATTGAAACGTTGCTGCGAGAATACGTACCACATTTATTTGACGGCGATCACCCCCTTTGTATTGAAGATTGAAGATTGGGAATTGGAGATCTATGGTATTCTATCCAGCCTTCCTCTGCGCATAAGTCTTCACCACACCCCCGTCAAACAATAGATCCCCTCCTATGAGGTATTTTGCATGACGCGAGAATCCGAAGAGAAACAGATTAGCGACTTCGATCGGCGACATCATTTCCTTGACCCGCGAAGGACCCAACATGACGTCGCGTACGACTTCCTCCGGGGTAATCCCTCTTTGCTCGGCTTGGGCCGGGATCTGATTTAGCGTCAAGGCCGTTTTAACGAAACCGGTGCTGACCGTGAAGGAACGAATCTTGCCTTCTCCTTCGGCCGCTATGGACTGGGTCAGGGCCCGCAGCCCGAATTTGGTGATATTATAAACCGGTTTGTTGAGCGTGCTGATATGCGCGTGAATCGAGGCCATATTGCCAATAGCGCCCGTCCCCTCGCGGCTGTTTCGCATGTGAGGGATCGTCAGCTTGGATAAATAAAAGGGGGCGCGCAGCATAAGGTTTAACATGTAATCATATTTTGCCATGGGAAAGATTTCGATGGCGTCAATGTGTTGAATACCGGCGATGTTGGCCACATACGTTATGTTACCCAGTTTGGCAGCCTCTGATACGGCGTGCTCGACCTCGGCATCCTCACAGAGATCGGTCTTGACAAAGATCATCTGCCCTCCCATCTCGCGGGCCATTTTTTGAGTTTTAACGCCTTCCGCTTCGTTCTTGTCCAATCCCACGGTCATCAAGTTGTTGGCCGCCGCGGCAATAGCCGTTGCCCGTCCGATACCGGTGCCTGAACCGGTTACGATACAGACGTTATCAGTGTTGAACTGCTCATCCTGTAAAATCAGTATGTCCTCACGTTTGATCTCCGGTTCCCTGATCTCCATTAGACTTCTCCTGAATTGATACCTGAACCCTGCATGTAATTAATGAGAAAATGAAAGCCTCCGACTTATCCGCCGCCGACGAGTTCATTTAAAATTCAAGCAATTCGATGAATGGCCGTTTGAGAGGAATTGTCATCAGATAATTCTGCAAATTTCAGACCATGGAATTTCTCATGCAATATCAGAGGCTTCATTCCCAGTGAACAAAATTAATCTCCAATAAGGACCAACACTTAGTGATTTAAATTCATTTTTTTCTCGACAACACCGGTTGCACCATATATAGGGAGATATGTATCAAGAGTAATACATGCTGCTTTTTTGATACGGAGTTTTAATATGGTACACCGCAAGAATCAAAAACCGCAATCCGTGGATACGGCGCCGGGTGATCCGAATAATGATGGTAGATTCACCATAAGGTCACTAAAAGCGCAGTTGGAGGAATACAGGCGCATCTTTGACAGCATTCACAACGGTGTTATGGTAACGGATGCCGAGGGATACGTCACCCATTTTAACAAACCGTACGGCCAGTTTCTCGGGCTGGATCCGGCGGCCCAGATCGGCAAACACTGCACCGACGTCATCGAAAATACCCGCATGCACATCGTGGCCCGGACCGGCAAGCCCGAAATCAACCAGAGCCATCTGATCCAGGGACAAAACATGGTGGTCCAGCGCATCCCCATCTGGCAGAACGGCAAGGTCATTGCCGTATTCGGACAGGTTATGTTCAAAGACATCAAGGATGTCACCAAACTCGCTGATAAATTGTCGCTGCTGGAATCGAAAGTTAAACTGTACGAAGAGGAGCTGATCACCCTGCGCTCCACCCGCTACACGTTTGACAGCATTATCGGGAAGAGCCCGGCAATCAGAATGCTGAAACAAGAAGCACAGAATGCCGCCCCCAATCAATTTCCGGTACTGATTACCGGTGACAGCGGCACCGGGAAGGAACTGTTCGCCCAGGCCATCCATCATGCAAGCCCCCGCAAACTGTATCCTTTCGTGCGAATCAACTGCTCAGCGATCCCCAAGGATCTGCTGGAATCTGAACTTTTTGGCTACGAGAAAGGTGCCTTTACCGGCGCGAAAACGGAGGGTAAGCCCGGCAAATTTGAAATCGCTCATCAAGGTACCGTATTTTTGGATGAAATTGGAGATCTGCCCCTGGAGATGCAGCCGAAGCTGCTGCGGGCCGTTGAAGAGAAGGAGTTCGAGCGTGTCGGCGGAACCCGAATCATTCGGTCCGATTTTCGGGTGATTGCCGCCACCAACCAGAACCTGGAAGAAATGATGTCGGACGGCCGCTTCCGCAAAGATCTCTATTACCGCCTGAATGTCATCCCTTTGCATATCCCGTCGTTACGGGAACGCCGCGACGATATTCATCCCCTGACCCGGTACTTTATCCAACAAATGGTCCAGGAGGCCGCAATTTCAGAGATCCAGATCGGTCCGGAGGCCCAAAAAGCCCTTAACCGTCATGATTGGCCCGGCAATGTGAGGGAGTTGGTGAACGTCCTGGAGCGGACCCTGTCCTCGCTCGAGGGCGATCGCATTCGATTGAGCGACCTGCCCTTTTATCTGCAGCGGACGCCCGCAAAATCATCGCAGCAGAATCAAACCTCTATTCGCGGTGTCCAGGCCAGGGCTGAAAAAGAAGTCATTCTCTACGCGCTGGAGGAATCCAACCATAACAAGGCCCGGGCCGCCAAAATGCTCGGCATTCATCGCACGCATTTGTACAAGAAGATGAAAAAATATGGCATATCACTCGACAAGGTTTCTCATTAAGAAAGGATTAAATGAATAAGGATATTTTTGCACGTATTTTGTGTTTTGTGTTTAGTGTTTAGTGTTTTGTATTAAGTGTTTTGTATTTAGTGTTTAGTTGCTTAGCGGCAACTCATAGATAGATTGTAGTCCATGTCGCCGTTTTCGTTGGTATATCTTAGGTTTCAGGTGTCAGGTGTCAGGATTTCACACCTCTATTTCCAGATACCCAAAACCTCTTGTGAAACTACATAAAATGACTAATGGTGGAATCGCTTCAGCCTTGGGGCTTCGCTCTTCGAGCTACGACCCCACACGTCGCCTTCGGCTTGGGGCTTCGCCCTTCGGGCTACGACCCCACAAGACGAACCGACACGTCGCTCAGTCGTTTTAAAATGGACAGAATACCTTAAATCCAAAATCCGCATTCCAAAATCTAAAATTTGCTTTTTGAAGTCAATCAACTTTTCAACTGAATCAACCCCATGCTTTAAGCTTTCCCCAGCGCCCTGCGCGCATCCTCTCCGCTTTCATAAATATGCGGTGCGACATCCCGTTTTTTGAGTGCATCTCCCAGTTTCATTCGCAAGAATGTGCTGGTGGTATAACGGGTCACGCCGGAATAATAATTGTCTACTAAAAATTTCACCATGTCCGTGTAGGCATCCACGATATCGGGCAAGATGGTAAAATTATCATAATTGACAATCGTGTAGACCTTTTGATCCAGGAGCGCCACGATCTTTTCCACGGCTTGTTTGATATCTTCAACCTGTTGCAGGGTCTTGACGGCAAAGCCTTCGAAATTGACAAAGAACAGGTTCTCTTCAGCGTCATAGGTCAGACGCTCTTCCAACCTCAAGGTCAGCAGATCGTCTTTTAATCCCATGGGCTGCGGTTGAAAAATACGCGCATCCATCAGGCGTGGGGTGCCATTGACTAGAGGCTGAAAATCCATCAATGCCAGGATATCTTTTTCCAGATCAATTCCCGGGGCGATCTCGATCAGTTCCATGCCCTGCTGACTTAATGCAAAAACACAGCGTTCGGTGATGTAGAGCACCGGTTGATGTTTCAACTGGGCATATTCTCCGCTGAAGGTCACGTGCTCAACCTGATCGATAAACTTCCTGGCGCTGCCCTCCTGAGTTATAGCTACCTGGCCTTCATCGATTGCAACCTTCAAACCGGCAGCCGTGAAGGTCCCCAGAAAAATGACTTTTTGGGCGTTTTGGCTGATGTTGATGAATCCACCGGCCCCGGCCAGCTTGGGGCCGAATTTACTGACATTCAAATTGCCGGCTTTATCGGCCTGGGCCAAACCCAGGAAGGCCATGTCAAGTCCGCCGCCGTCATAAAAATCAAACTGATTGGGCTGGTCGATTACCGCCTCGGTGTTGGTGGCGGCACCGAAATTCAAGCCCCCGGCCGGTACGCCGCCGATGACCCCGGGCTCGGCGGTGAGCGTGATGTAATCCAAAATTTTTTCTTCATTGGCAATGGTGGCGATACCCTCCGGCATGCCGATTCCCAAATTGACGACACTGTTGGCCTTGAGTTCAAAGGCCGCCCGGCGGGCGATAACTTTGCGAGGACCTAATTCCATGGGTTCAATCGCATTCATCGGCACCCTCACCTCGCTGCTGAAGGAAGGATTGTAGAATTCGGCAAAGGTTTGCCAGTGATTTTCGGGCCGGGAGACCACCACACAATCCACCATGATACCGGGTATCTTCACCTGGCGCGCGTTCAGTGTGCCGCGGTCGGCGATGCGTTCAACCTGAACCATGACGAAGCCGCCGGAATTCTTAGCGGCCGTGGCAATCGCTAAAGATTCCAGCGTCAGCGCTTCCTTTTCCATGGTGACGTTGCCGTCCGTATCGGCCGTGGTACCGCGCAATATGGCGACATGGATCGGCAGGGTTTTATAGGCCAGATACTCCTGGCCATCAAATACAATGGTTTCAACAATATCCTCGGTGGTCATCTCGTTGATTTTGCCGCCGCCGTTGCGCGGATCGACAAAAGTTCCCAGGCCGACCGTCGTAATCGTTCTGGGCTTCTTGGCGGCAATGTCGCGGTACATATGGGAGATGACGCCCTGGGGCAGATTGTAGGCCATGATTTTGTTTTCAACGGCCAGTTTTTGCAGTTTGGGAACCAGCCCCCAGTGCCCGCCAATCACCCGTCTCACCAATCCCTCATGGCCGAAGTGGTTCAACCCCCTGTCGACTCCGTCGCCCTGGCCGGCCGCATAAATCAAGGTCAGGTCGTGTGGTTTTTGGTGACTTAAAAAATAGTTTTCAATCTCGATCGCCAGTTCCTCGGCGAACCCGATTCCCACAAAGCCACCGGTGGCAATCGTATCTCCGTCGCGAATCACCCGCACGGCCTCCTCGGCGGAAACAACTTTACCTTTTCTGGCCCGCGCCGCCGGCAAATCGGAAAGCAATGGATGGGTATGTTTGCCGTCAACAGTGCTTGTTATTTTTTCCATGACGAACCTCCTTTTTTGGGGTTGCACCCGATCCACCGATATTTTGCAAATTTAATGCCTCGCACAGTTTAAAACGGCTCGTCTGGCTTAAGCGTGAGGACCGGGTCTATGATTCGGATTTTGGGAGTAACGAGAATAAGCATTGGCAGGAGTTATAACCCCATGGTGAAAATTCAGGCAGGAATCGGTCTTCCAAGGAAAATGACATTCAGGGAGTATATAATTAAGGCGGCAAATCTCTAGTAGTAGCAATTTTGATACACAGGCACCCCGGTGACAACTCCCGCAAAAAAGTGTATCGCGCTGCGTGCATGAACCGAATTGCGTATTATTATATGCCTTTGGAGGATAGAGATATCATATGACTCAACCGAAGAGACGTAAACAACCACGCTGTGAAAAAAACGCGGCGATTATTTATACGTTTTTGAATCAGACTAGACAGTATAAGGCAATCACCCGCAACATCAGTCGTTACGGTATGTATTTTGAGACAGCCAAATTACTCCAGCCAGGCACCCTGATCGTAATCCGGCATGATACCTTTAGTGCCGACGCTGAGCGAGAGGCCGATCAGACAATATTTTTCGATCCACCCGGATCCTCGGACGCCTGCCGGGAGTTAAAAACGCAGGTAGTGGGAGAGGTCAAGCGCTGCGAAAAGCTTGAAGAGACAGCGCATCCACGCTACGGCATCGCGGTTCATTACATCAGTCCGGCCACGTAGCGTTGTGCCCCAAAATAGTTTTACAAGATCAATCCCTAGCTTTGCGCGGTGGACTGACCAGGGCTTCACCGTCCACCACAGTCGTATTATCCTGATTGACGCAATAGGTTTTTAGGCGAACCCTTTTTTTGTCGGCAATAATTTCTACTACCTCGACAATGGCCGTGACCGTATCTCCGAATTTGACCGGTGCCAGAAAACGGACCTCCTGCCCCATGTAAATGGTTCCGGGTCCCGGCAGCATGGTGCCGATAACGGTCGATATAAAGCTGGCCGACAGCATCCCATGCGCGATACGGGTCTTGAAAAACGTGTTTTTGGCATAATCTTCATTAACGTGCGCCGGATTAAGATCGCCCGTTATCCCGGCGAATAAATAGACATCGGACTCGGTAATCGTTTTGGAAAATCTGGCGGTGTCACCCACCTGAAGTTCTTCGATCGTCTTTCCAATCATGGCTTTTCCTCCTGGCTGGTTTTATTGAGCTGATACGTGAGTGTGAAACTTCAATGAATGTCGAATGCCGATTGACGAATGACGAATGATGGAATCGCTTCGCTCAGTCGTTTTAAGATAAACAGGGTACCTTAAATCCGCAATCCGCAATCCGCAATCCAAAATCCAAAATGCGGAAAAACCTTAAATCCAAAATCCGCATTCCAAAATCTAAAATTTGCTTTTTGAAGTTTCTTTTCCTTGATCAGACCGGCTGTCCTTTAACCGGCCTGCGACGAGCTCAGCCGAATCGAGGCCGCGCTATGATGAAACTATTTTGATTAATTTTGTGATCTGACCTCATCGTCTTGTTTCGACTGTTTTGAACATTTTGACATTCGAATTTGAGATTTGTTTCGGATTTCGATATTCGGATTTCATATTTTTCAAGCAGCACTTAAGTCTCCTCGGATCGGTAGAGCCTTTTCGGATGCACCAACAGAGGCGATGGTTTAAGGCCGGAATAAGGGCCGTGGTGCCCAATCAAAAAAAGACGGGTGCCAAAAATTCATACATGAATTAACCATTTTTTGTCAAATCATTGGATTGGGTTGCCGCCGGCCCTCGTTCATATAAGATTGTTTTCTCAAATTATTAAAAGTAGTTATATACTATTTCCCTTTCCGTTTTACTCTGGCATCTTTCTTGCTCACTTCATACCGATCAATGTAAATGCATGTGTCCGGCAGTTAACAGTTAAGTAGCGCGCTGGTTTTGCATGCCACGACTTCAACCAATCAGATAAAGGAGCAAAAAATCCTATGCCAGCATCCGTCATGACGTTATTTCCGCAGGCACTCTTCAGCCTTGAAGCAATGAAGCTTCCGTTTCAAGCCACTTTGGCACTCAATCAGTTGCAGATGCAAACGGTGGCCGCGAGCGCAGATCTATTCAAGAATACCCAGGACATGACCCTGGGCTGGGCGCGGCAATTTTCACAGCTCCTGCCTCCCGGTCCCCTTCAAAACGGTGACGCACTGTTGAAGATGTATCAAGACGGAGCGAATTCACTCCTGAATGTTTTTAAGGAAAATTGGACAAACCAGCTGAATCGTTTTCAACAGCAGCGCACCGGGGAACTGGAATTTCTCAATTTATTGACCGATCAATGCAAACCCCAGGAGTGGAGCCTGGAACGCGATCAGATGAAAATTCTGCTCGACCTGCCCGGAATGCGGGTCATCGACATTTCTACGGATGTCAGGCACCGGATCCGCAACTATACCGTCGTTTTCGCCCCGCGAGCGGGCCACCACTCCAATATTGCCGAACGCGTGGCGCTTTTTTTGAGAGATCAAGGATTGACGCGTATGGCGGTGGTGGAGCAAAAATGCGCTGAAGATATCCCCTTGAACGTCGATGGTCAACGTCATCTGGAGAATTTTGAAGGCCAGGTCGATCAATATCGTCAGGTGCTGGAACTGCTGAAACAGCGCACCGGGCATGCCCCGCATTTGATCGCCATTTGTCAACCCGGCCCCTTGCTGCTGAGTACCCTCATCTTGCATCCGGAGCTTGGTAAAACTTTCGGATCGGCCGGGTCCCCCATGCATACCGAGGCCGAAAAGGGATTTTTAACGGAATTTGCCCGCGCAGCCGGAGAAAGCTATATTGACGGAATGCTGACCTTTTTCGGCCACACCATCGGCGAGAACCATCCCGGCGCCGGACGCCGGACGTACGACGGGCGGCTGCAGGTGCTGGGTTTTTACCTGCTGGCCTGGGATCAACATTTCAAGAACTATAAAAATCTTCTCACTGACATGAAACAGGGAAACGGTGATGCCGCCCGGCGTCAAAAGGCATTTTATCAGTGGTACAATACCGTGCACCATTTTCCGGCCGGCTTCATCCGCGACACGTACAAAAAAATATTTGTCCAAAATGCACTGATCCGCGGCAACCTCGAAATCGGCGGTCGAAAAGTGAATCTTGAAGACTACCCGGTCCAGACGCCCATCTGGGCCCTAGGCGGCACAGAGGACCATATTGCCCCGCCCAAGCAGGCGGTGGGTCACCTGGATCTGATGCCCGAAATGCCGGCTCAAAAACAACTGCGTCTTTTATGCGACGCCGGCCATATGGGGCTTTTCCGTTCCAGTCGGGTTCTAGATGAATACTACACCCGGATTGCAGAATTTCTGATGACTCACAGCGACCACGCCTGTCGCAAGTTTATATATTAGACAGGCTCTAGAATGACGATTGTCGAATGTCGAATGACGAATTAAGGAATACTATCGATTTTAATTAAGAATAGATAGAGCGCAGCGAAACCTTCATTCGTCATTCGTCATTTTTTTTTCCTTTTTCGAGCCCCGCAGCTGTTCGAAAAATGCCTGAAATGGATTGAGTCGGCTCATTGACTGCTGCGCCATTTCCGAAAGATCCATCCCCACTTCCAGCCATTTTTTGAAATGTTCGTCAGCCTCTTTTTTATAGGACACGTAGGCGTTGATGGTCTGTTCGAGGTAATTTTCAAAAAAATCATGTAGGACATTTTCGCCGTATCGAATAATGATATGGAGCAGGGGCACCGGCAGCAATGCGTTGTTATTCCTGGCCTCCTCCAAAACAATCTGCGTCAGAACAAAGGCCGTTACGTCCTCTTTGGTTTTGGCATCAAACGCGCTGACGGTTTTACCCTCCCGAATGCTGTCTGCCACCTCGTTCAGCGTCACATAGGCACTTTTTTGCGTATCGTACAAACGCCGGTTGGCATATTTTTTTAACACGATCGTGTCGGCCATAGGGGGTCCTTTCGGTTCTAGGTTCGCATTGTTTTGGTCTATTGCAACAAAATTAAAATTTATAAGATAGATTTTCTTTTGGCTATAGAAAATTAAAAAATCAAGACCACAATTATTTTATGTAATTATAATGCAATATAACAATATAAAATGAAAGAAGCAACATAGCGGTACGAAAAATTGATTTTTGTGCAATGCAAAAAAATGCTTGACAAGGATTGGATACCGGTTATATTACCCTCATGATCGAATAAGGCCGAATTCAATCTATGTAGGGATAATCTTAAGATGTTTACCGCAGCAAAATGCAAATCAATTTCTGGGAGGTAAAAAAATGATGGAACCCAATGTCATGTTAAAACAAATGATGGATTTTAACAAAACCGCCTTCGACAACAGCTTCAATGCGATGTTGACGATTCAGGAGCAAAATTCAAAAATGGTCAATACTTTTTTGGAACAGGCCACCTGGATGCCTGAAGAAGGCAAAAAACTCATTCGGAACTGGGTTGACACCTACAAAAAGGGATGTGAGGACTTTAAAAAGGCGGCTGATGAAAATTATCAAAAAGTGGATGACTTTTTCGCAGGCCAAAAATCCGAATAATCCATGATGTTGTCGGCACCGGGGATGGCGAAAGGAAAACGGATATGAACGCTGATATCAACGACGCGACTGTAAATTTTTGGCAAGATCTTCCGGAATACCAACGTATGATGTTTCAACTTGCTGCAGCCCAAATGCGAACCGGCGTGGCTTACAGCAGTGCGCTGGTCAAGTATCATCAGGAATTCATGCAGCCCTTTTGGATCGCACTGGATGCTTTCTTAACCACGGAAAAAGAAAAATTCCTGCGCCATCCTCCCGCCGATAGTATGCGAGACTATTTTGAACTGCTGCAATTCAACCTTCAAGTAGCTGAGCAGGGCGCCAACAGCGGTCTGCAGGCCATGCTGGGGTATCACGCCGACAGGGCCGATAAAGCCATGCAGGCCTGGCTGAATACCGTCTTCAAGCGTGATGGTGAGACGATTGTGGATTTTACCGAAAATGAAGCCCGGCTGCTGGAAACGATTCTATACACCTATCCCGAAGCCATTCGCGCTATAAGACCCGAATTCGGTTTCCATTTCGAAGATGGCGGATATGTCAAGGCGGGTGAAACGGACAGCTTTTTGCTATATCAGGTGCTGCCGACCAACACCGAGGCTGTCAGAGAAAACGGCAAACCGGTTCTCATTTTGCCGCCCTATGTTCTGGGGGCCAACATCCTGGCATTTTTGCCCGGTGAAAATAAAAGCTATGTTCATGCCTATGCCAACCAGGGAATCCCCACCTACATTCGCATCCTCAAGGATATCGCGGCAACGCCGGCCGTCCAAACCCTCACCGGGGAACAGGATGCACTGGACACCCGCACTTTTTGTGAGATTCTCAAAAAACGACACGGGCAACCCGTCACCCTGAACGGCTTCTGCCAGGGCGGGTTTGTGGCCATGACCGGCCTGCTGTCCGGTGAGTTGGACGGTCTGGCCGATGCCTTGATCAACTGTGTGGCGCCCATGGACGGCACCCGCAGCAAGGCCCTGGTGGAGTATATGCAGCACCTGCCGGCCCGATTCAGGGATTTGGGCTATGCCGTCAAACCCTTGTCCAACGGCAACCGCGTTGTAGACGGCAAGGTAATGAGCTGGGTCTACAAGCTGAAAAGTATGGAGAAAGAAGCGCCGCTGTATTCCCTGTATCGCGACCTGAAAATTTTCAGCAAGAGCAATGGCGACGTAAAAATCAGTAAAACCGCCGCCGCCATCAATCATTGGCTGATTTACGATCGCAATGACCTGCCTGAAGCGATCACCAAAATGAGTTTCGATTCCTATACCGTCCCGGTGGATCGCGACGGCAACCTACCTGTCAAACTATTCGAACGGAAACTGAATTTCAAACGTCTGAAGGAAAAAAATATACCGCTGCTCATTTGCTATGGTGGCGGCGACGATCTGGTGGACAAGGAAGCCGCCCTGGCGCCCTTGGACTACATCCCGGCTGAGGTGACCTGTTTTCCCAAAGGCCATGGTGCAATTGCAACTTCCTGGTCGAACCCGAATTCCGCCTGTGCGCTGCACACCCGATTCGGCGACAACTACCGAGGTCCGGTGCGCTTTCATTTGGACCTTGAAAACCGACCGCAGGAAGGTTGAATAAGTCGGGCCCCGGTAACCCGATTTTTTGGGCTGCGCTCGAGAAGGCTCTGGCAAAAAAAAAATGGAGTGCTGGAGTACTGGAGTACTGGAGTATTGGTGTAGGGTGGGCTCTGCCCACCATTGATGGCTGAAATCAGCGATATTCGGTGGGCACAGCCCACCCTACGACCAAGACTTTTCCCAAGGATCTATCCCCTTGAGCTTGCATTGCTGCCAACACTCCAATACTCCAGCACTCTGACACTCCAGCCCGATTGAGTTTGACGGAACTCGTATTCTATTGCCTGGCCTTGAATCCAGGATATCAACCACGGAGCAAAATCCAAGTGGACAGCAAATTCTTAGAATTCTGGGGAAACTATCTGCTGGCGGCCGCAAAGGGACAAAAGCAGCTGGAAGATCTGAATGAATGGATGCGCCAGGGGTTTAGCGGATTTGAGGAGTTGACCGCCATGTTTAAAAAGTTTTATGGCTTCGAGCAAACTCCCCCCAAGGAAGAGTCCGATTCGACCCAATCGTGGCAGAATGCAGCCGCCGACTTTCGCAACTCCTTCAATGCCTATTGGAATCTGATGGGGATGGTCCCCAAAGAAGAATATCAGGCGTTGGAGCAACAGTATGCGGCACTGCAAAAAAAGGTCGCTGATCAGGAGGAAACCATCAATGTTTTGCGATCGCTGCTGGCCGAGGAGGGAACTTATCAGGGCGAGGCAGTCAAGGTATTGCAAGACCTGGTCAATAAGCAGGCCGAAGCCTTTGAGACGCTCATGAAAGGGATAACATCGGCGGCTGAGGAGGACGAAGGATAGCGTGTTGGTTGGTGAGCTGTTGAGCTCTTATGAAACGTCTATATTAACCCAAAACAAAGTACTCAAATCGTGCTCGTCCTCGTACTCGTCCTCGAAACTGGGAGGCTCAAAAGCTTCGAGGACGAGCACGAGGACGAAATGGCAAAAGAGTTCATAGGAAATTGATATTGCATTGATCTGGCACAGTTTCTTTTCTTAGATCAGACTGGCCGTTTTTTTTGGCCAGAGGCAATGCTCGCGTGAAACAACATTTCAAAAGCTGGAGTTGATTGCATATTAGGCTACGTTGCCATTGTAGGTTGGGTTGAGCCAACTCCTGGCTTTGTTGGGTTTCGTTGCACTCTACCCAACCTACCTTTTTCCGGCGTCATCATGAAATGCGAAACCCAACAACGGCCGAGTTCGGAACCGATTCACAACAGTTTCTTTTCTGATCAGACCGGCTGGCTTTTAGCCTGAGGCGTCGCTCTTATGAAACAAAAGATTCAAGTTCATTTAGATAGAAGTTAATGGTTTGTGGGAGTGGCCTCGATTCGACTGAGCTCGTCGCGGGCCGGCCACGATTACCCGGGAAATCGCGGTTAAAAACCGCTCCCACCATCTGCAATAGCGCTATGGATCAATTATAGTTTTTCTCTCGTATCGAACAAGAAATAATGAATGAGGAAGTGTTGAATCGCTTCGCTCTATTTTTTGGCGATTAAAATGGATAGAATTACTTAATTCGACCTTCGGCATTCGACATTCGTCATTCCAAAAGGGCTACCATCAAAACCACGACCGATGACTCCAGATATCGTCTTTTAGCTCTTTCATGTCGTCCTGCAGCGCCGTATACAGTGAGGCATTCTGGATGGCCAGGCCGCCGGTCTGGGCCAGGGCATTGACCAGCAAGATGATATCTTCGGGATATTCCCGTTTGACGGCACTGCAAAGGCGCATAATACCAATCACGTCGTCCTTGACTTTGATGGGAACCACCAGCATGGACACGATACCCTCCCGGATGGCTTCTTCCCGGTACTGGATGCGCTCGTCATTTTCAACATCATCGATGACGACCGTTTCGCCTTTCATTGCTTGGGTAACGGACTTTTCAGCCGACACCGGACCCTTGTTTAAAAAGGCTTCGCTCAAACCGTCGCTGGCCACCAGTTGCAGATTGCCGGTTTCCTTGTTCAACAAGCGAATGATAACGCCTTTCATGCCCAGGGCCTCGCTGATGTCCACCGTCAGGTTGTGTAAAACTTTTTTTACATCCAGCGTGGAGTTGATGTTGGAAGCCAGATCCAAAAACAGCATGGAGTTTTTCTGAATACGTTCCAGCAGCCGGGCGCGTTGGATGGCCATGCCGCCCTGCTCGGCCAGAGCGGTCAAGAATTCGATATCCTCCACCGTAAAATCCCGCACGGTTGCCGTATACAGCGCCAACAGGCCGATAACCTTATCTCTGACCATTACGGGAACGTCCAGGATGGAGGCGATGCCTTCGGCCTTCTTGGCGTCATGGTTTTCAACGCGCGGATCCGTAGTGGCATCAGGGATGGATAGATAACCGCCTTTTAGGACGGCCTGTACGATGGACTTGGCCTGCAGTGGATTGGCGTGCAGGTAATCGTCCGAAAGGCCCTTCTGAACCGCCGGAACGAATACATCGCGTTTTTTATCGGCCAAAAACAGGCAGGCGGCTTTGGCTTCCATGGTTTCAATGGCACTTTCCACAATCAGATCCAGCAAGGCTTCTTTACCAAGGGTAGTGCCAAACGCCTTGCTTACCTTACAAAAGGTTTTAAAGTAATCCCGCTTTTCAGCCATTATTGACTCCTTGCGTTAAACTAAAATGATAAAAGTAAAGATCCAGGTCCAGAGGGCCAGGTTTTTAATTCCAGAATAAAAATGAAAGAGCGAAGCGATACAAAAAATCCGCAATCCGAAATTGCTCCTAAGTGCTGATTAAACATAAAAAAACTGGATGAAAGTTAAAGCCGCCCTATTATTGATTTTCATCAACTTACTCCCCATCCCTCTCCTTAAGAAATTGCACGATTTGGGGAGCAAACTCACGCTGACATTTGGAGCTGACATAGATGCCGATGTGACCGGTGTCCAGACAGACATCCCGCGTATCCTGGCTGCCGACTTTCTGCGTTAACAATTCGCAGGCTTCCGGGGGCACCAGATGGTCGAACTTGCCATAGAAGTTCAGCAATGGCATGGTGATGTTTTTCAAATCCACCGTTCTTCCCCCGACTTCCATTTTACTTTGGATCAACAGATTCTTTTGGTAGCAGTCTTTGAGAAACTGTCGAAAGGTTTCGCCGGGTACGTCCGGGCTGTCAAATATCCATTTTTCCATGCGCACGAAATTCTCGACGAAGGCTTTGTTGTCCATATTCTCAAAAAAACCGACGTACTTATCGATCATCAATCGCGCCGGATTCAGCAGCAGGAAACCAAAGTTCATGAAATCGCCCGGCAGGTTCCCGAAGGTGTCCACCATACGATCCGCATTCACCGCTTTCATCCATATGTGCAGCAATCCCTGGTCCGTATCGAAATTGGTGGGTGTGACGGTGGTTACCAGATTTTTCAATTTTTCGGGATGCTGGGCTGCATAGATGACGCTGAAAGTACCGCCCATGCAGATTCCCATCAGGTTGATCCGGTCGACATTGTGTTTTTCACGAATAAAATCCACTGCATTATCCATATAGCCGTTGACATGGTCATCAATGGTCAGAAACTTGTCCTTGCGGGTTGGATAGCCCCAATCGACCATATACAGATCGATACCGGATTTCTGAAACGTTTCGACGACGCTGCGGCCCGGCTGCAAATCCAGCATGGTTTCCCGGTTGATCAAGGCGTACACCACCAGCAGCGGCCGCTTCAACTGCACCGCCTCCGTCGGTCGGTAGTATTTCAGTTTGACACGATCTTCCTCATAAACAACATCATAGGGCGTTTGAGCGATTCCGGTTTCGAGCTCCTGCAACAAAACATCGGATGCCTGCTGAGCCCGGGTCTGAGCCTTTTCGGCGTCCTCGGCCAGTTTGCTTAGAATTAAATCAACGGGAATTTTGGGTTTTTCCATTTTATTCCCCCCCTTGTTAAATGAAGATTGAAGATTGAAGATTTACGGTATTCTATCTATATTATTTTTCCTTGGGCAACGGAAGGGATGCATGTTTGTCTTTTTCCAGGATTTTTATCCGTTTCTTTAAGTGGTACATCTCTTTGTAAAGCTCATCCAGATCAGTTTGGGTCGGCATCGACATGGCCTTTAAAAAATCCTGGGCGATGTCATCACGGGTTGCCACAAAATCTTCCAGGGCATCAAGGGTTTTATTCATGGCCTCGACATAGTCGGGGGATTTGAACAACGCCATGTAATGGCCTTCCAGAATTTTTATAAAAAGCTTGTAATAGTCATTCGAATTTTCAGGCATTTTCCCTTCGCGGGCCATTTCTGAAATCTGCTGCTGCAAAACCGTGAAAGATTTCTCGACCGGCAGCAGGATCAGATGCATAAACTCCGCATATTGGGACTGAAACCGATTGTGTTTATCCAGCGCCTGGCTGAATTTTTCCTGGTAAAAACGAGTGAGTCCGAGTTGGGGAATGTTAAAAAATTGCCGGAACTCCTTTTCGTAAATCTCCGTCCAGGCTTTGACCACCTCCTTATCCAGATTGTCAAAGGTAAAGGCGGGGGTCGATTGACCAATTCTGCCGATCTTTTCTATCCACTGCTGTTGGAGATGGAAATAGCCCTTCCAGCTGGCCTGAACCATCTGAACGAGTATCTCCGGCATCGTCCGGCCCAAATTGGAAAACGCTTCCATGGCACCGGGATCCGCGGCGACTGATGACAGGGTCTGCCAGGATTTGAAGACGGTTTGAAAGGATTCCTGGGATCGGCTGGTTTCACCGGATGCTGAATCGTCACCGGCCCCATCGTCGGTCGTCCAATTCTGAAGCATGGAACCCCAGAAGTCCGCAGCGGTTTTGATCCAGGCCGACAGCAGGGTATCGGCGGTTTGATTGCCTTTTTGAGTATCCATGAGAGTTAACCTTAATGTGAGCTGTTGGTAATGTGTTGCCCGCGTGTTCGGGTAGTGGAGCGTCAAAAGATACCGTTACGGAACCAAACGGATCTTAAAGGTCTGCCAATTGAAAAGTGACCAGAAGTCAGAGTATAGGTCCGGGCCCAGAGGACCCGGCTTTGATTTCACTCAAGAGGAGTGGAGGTTACCTTAAACTCTGAATGGAATAATGGAATGGTGGAATCATGGAATATTGGGAATCTAAACCGGATGATGGTCTGATTTTATAAACTGATCCGAGCCATCATTGTAGAAATAGACCCCATTCCACTAAACCCAGCATTCCAATTTTCCATCATTCCGCTCCCGTTGGCAGCAAGAGTTATGGCATAACCCATTGTTTCTGAACCCCGTAAAGAACACGGGATCGACGACTGGCCCAGAGGACCAGGTTTTCTGCAACAAAATAAATGATCGGATCTAAAGAGTTGCTAATCTGGTTCGAAGTTTGATTCGCGGTTCGCTGTCAAGGTGAAGTTATTAGTTATTCGTTAATAGTATAAGACGAATGAGATCTATATTTAAATCTCACTAACAGCACAGATATAGGACCAGGTTCTCAGCCGATTCTATCTACAAATCCGCCGGGGCGGAATAACGATTAACAAATAACGCCTAAATGTGCGCTTTTCGCCCATTTAGAATGCTACTATTCAGATAAACTAGGCTTACCGGATTGTCAACCGTGATTATCCAAGTATTAGACAGTTACCAAATCAGTTTTGCCCAAATTGTGCAAAAAATTTGCTGGCATCTTTGTAAAGCACTAACAAACAGGCATCTAAAGTGATATCAAGGACATGCTCAAATAATGGTTTATCCTGAGCAAGGAAGCTCTCAGAATTCGACACTGCCTTAAACATAATTCAGAAATGTAAAAAAGCACGCCAAGTTCTACTATGTCACATTTTCAAATGAAGATATTTATCTGAATATCAGGTGGTTGCCAATTTAATTAAAAAAATGAGCTAAAATGTTCTAAAATTGTGGTGTTCTGTCAGGTGTATAAAAAAAGACAGAGCGCAGCGAAACCATAAATCTTCAATCTTCAATCTTCATTTCCGGCTTCGCCGGGTTGGGCATTCATTTATTCAACCCTATCAGATTGTTATGATAAGGAGCAAAATTAAATAAAAACATGACGAAGCAGAGCCATGCCCCTTGAATTAAATTCCAAAATGTTGCATTTATAAATCTGACGATTGCACCTGCCACGACCTTTTAGTACCTGAATTTCGCATGCATGTAAGGAATGAACTGTCCCGCGGCAAGCCGCGGAGAATCAAAGTACGATAAATTCTATTTAAACGCAGTCCCGCTGAACTGAAGCGGGACGGGGAATTAAACCCGGCAGATTTCGCTATCGCTTTAACACGTGTATTGCAATCTGTGTAATCTGCGAAATCTGTGGATTGAATAATCCTAATAGGTTGAATGTACAAAAAGGAGAAATGATGATTTCACCAGAAGAACGCTATACCAAAAAGAAAATATCTGTGCTGGGCTACAATATGGCCTATGTGGATGAGGGGTCCGGCGATCCGATCGTCCTGCTCCACGGCAATCCCACCTCATCATACCTGTGGCGCAACATCATGCCCCATGTCAGTGAACTGGGCCGCTGTGTGGCCCCGGACCTGATCGGTATGGGGGACTCGGATAAACTCAAAACCAGCGGTCCTGATGCTTATTCCTTCGCTGAACACCGCCAATATTTGGATGCTTTGCTCGAAGCGATCGGTGTATCTGAAAACATCACTTTCGTCGTTCACGATTGGGGGTCGGCCCTGGGGTTCGACTGGGCCTTTCGGCATCCGGACAAGATCAAAGCAATTGCCTATATGGAGGCGATTGTGATGCAATATGACTGGAGCGATTGGCCGGATGATGCCCGCAAAATTTTTCAAGGATTTCGCTCCCCGGCCGGCGAGGAACTGGTGCTCAACAAAAACTACTTTATCGAGTTGGTGCTGCCGGCATCGGTAATTCGTAAAATGACGGAGACAGAAATGAACGTCTATCGCCGCCCCTTTGCCAATCCCGGTGAAGATCGACGCCCCACCCTGTCGTGGCCGCGCCAGATACCCATCGAAGGGCAGCCTGCCGATGTAGTTGACATCGTTGCGGCCTACGGTTCATGGCTGGCCGCTTCGAACATTCCCAAGCTATTTATCAATGCTGACCCCGGCTCGATTTTGACGGGCAGAGCCCGCGAATTCTGTCGCACCTGGGCCAATCAGAAGGAGGTCACGGTCAAGGGCAGGCATTTCATTCAAGAGGATTCGCCGGATGAAATCGGCCGGGCCGTGGCGGATTTTATCCGTGACATAGACCGTAAATAAGAAATTGAGCTAAATTTTAAAATGACTAAAATGATCTAAAATTGTGGTATGCAATCGGTTTTATAAAAATGGACAGAGCGAAGCGTCTCCTTAATATTAGTCATTTTAGGCAATTTAGTTCATTTTAGGCATTTTTTAACTACTCTAAATAAACGAGAAAGTAGCGTGAATCATGCCTCTTAAGGAAATAATTCGAGAGAAAGCCCTGGAACTCGGCTTCGAAGATGCCGGCTTTACCGGTGTGGAACCGCTGGATGACTACATCCGCGAAATCGACTCGCGTCCACCGGATATGTATGGTTGGGTGCAAACCGAAAAATTCAATACCCGGCGCGGTGCGACCGTGGGCCAAAAGTACCCCTGGGCCAAATCGCTGGTGGTTTTGATCCGCAATTACCACCGCCGCGCCTTTCCGCCGCAAATGGTCGGCATTATCGGCCGCTGTTATCAGGTTGACGAAAGGCGGGAGCATGGCCCGGAGCATCAGAGGGTTGTGGATTTTTTGAATTTTCTAAAGGCTCACGGTATCAAGGCCTGGTTCGACGAAGAACTGCCGGCCCGCATGTCCGCTGCCCGGGCCGGCGTCGTCACTTATGGCAAAAACTGTTTCGCCTATGCCCGCCACAGTATGCGCAAAGCCTCCTGGCTGGAAAGCATCCCGCTGCTCCTGGATGCGGAGTTGGAACCGGACGAACCTAGCATTGAACTGGATTGCCCCAAGTGGTGCAAAAACGCCTGCATGGCGGCCTGCCCCACCGGTTCCCTCTACGCGCCCAAAAAAATGAACCCCTTGCGCTGTATTGCCTTCAACTCCTACTACACCAATGGCATTATTCCGCTGGAATTACGGGAACCTATGGGCACCTGGGTATACGGTTGCGACCGCTGCCAGGAAGTCTGCCCGCGCAATCAGCCCTGGCTGAGTCAGGATCTGCCCGAAAACGGTCCGCTCAAGCAGCGGGCGCCGGATTTCGCGCTGGAAACCCTGCTGTCCATGGACGACCGCCACTATGTCGACAAGGTCTGGCCTCTGGCATTTTACATCTCCCGCAAGCTGGCGGCCAAGTGGCAGATGAATGCCGCGCGCGCCCTGGGCAATCAGGGAGATCCGGCCAAGGTTCCCTTCCTGATTCAATCCCTGAAGGAAAATCATCACGAGATCGTCCGCGGCATGAGTGCCTGGTCATTGGGTCAACTGGGTGGCAGGCGTGCCCGGGCAGCCCTGGAGTCTTGCCGATCCGGGGAAAAAGGTCTGGTCCGGCAGGAGATCGAGCAGGCTCTAGAGAAAAGCTAAGGGATTAACAAATCTAAGGTGTCGGGTGTCAGGTGTCAGGTGTCAGCAATTGAAGTAGACCCGCTGGATGGCAGTCGTTCATGAATTTGGTTCTCCTTCACCGCTGGTGATTCTTTGCCTCAACCCAATCAGAATTCAGGACTAAAATTCGTTTTTGGCTGACAACTGAAACCTTGCATGTAACTTCAGATAGCCGGAGCACAAAAAAAATGAACATCGAACATCGAACAGTGAACGTCCAACATCGAATAAGGAATTCTGTCAATTTTAAAACAGCTGAGCAAAGCCAATTAACATTTCGAATTTATTCACATCAGCATTGAGCGTTTTGTTTTTCTAAAAAAAGCAAGGCGCAGCGTCATCCATATTGGACGTTCGATGTTGAGCGCTCGATGTTCGACGTTCATAAGTTTATTTCTCGATTTGACCGGCCGTTTGTTTAGCCAGCGGCTGAGCTGACACCTGAAACCTGACACCTGACACCTTCAACTAATTAGACAGACGGCATAACTGATTATCTCTGTCACCGGCGACGGGAAGGTCCAGGTTTTCTGCGACAAAATTAAATTTGACAATATATCCGGATTTTGCCAGAATTGAGCATCCGTCGCACAGATTCCCGTTGCACCGATCCCGCAACTTTTGCTCAGCTCATGCTCATTTTGCTCAGCTCATGCTCATTTTGCTCAGCTCATGCTCATTTTGCTTCCGCGCTGACACGTTTGATTCGCCGGCGTTGAATTCGGATTTTCAAGAAATTTTTTCGATTTGTAATTTACCAATTGACCGCTGGTTATTAAGTTTTAGATTATACCTATCCAAACATTGGTTCTGCATGACAAATTAGGTACAGCTGAGCAACGAAAGGAGGACATCATGAAAAACCTGCAGCTTAACTATGAGACGCTCATTGGCATCACCAAATCCCTTTCAAAATCAAAAGATCCCGAAGAGATTATCAGAATGACGGTGGACCGCATTCAATCATCGCTGGCAATCAAGGGCTGTGCGCTATTTATGATCAATACTCAAACCAAGGACCTGGAAGTGGCGGCTTCCGCAGGTTTGAGCGACGAATATTTAAACAAGGGAACCGTCAGTGCCCTCCGTTCCATCGCTGATTCCCTTAAAGACGGACCGGTAGCAGTTTATGATGTCAGTGATGATCCCAGGATCCAATATCCGGAGGCTGCCAAGAAAGAGGGAATTTCCTCCATCCTTTCGGTGCCGATCTTGGTCGGAGATGATGCGATCGGAGCCATTCGGGCCTACACGGCCGAAAAATGGGAATTTACACTGGACGACGTCAATTTCGTTCAAGCACTGGCCCAGATAGCAGGTGTTATGATCGAGATGGCCCGGCTCTACCAGGGACAAAGTGAGCACATCGAAGCCTTGGCCACGATGTGTGAATCGCCAAACTTGTAACTGATAGGTTCAAGGTTCACGGTTCAGAGGTTCAACGCCACCTATGGTAGCGCGCGTCCAGTCAAATCGAAAAAGAAACTAATAAACATCGAACATCGAACGTTCAACATCGAACATCGAATATTGTATTCTGTCCATATAATTTTCTGACAGGATCAACTGGATCAACAGGATTGTGTCCTACTTAGTAAATAGAGATCCTGTAAATGCTGTTATCCTGTCTAAATCAATGTTTCATATATGCGCTGGCGCTAGCTGTGAGCGTCCAGCAAAAACTACCACTGATCCAAGCGTTAAGATAGATTGTGGGAGCGGTTTTTAACCGCGATTTTCTCGATCGAACAAACACTTTCTGGACAAAACTGATAAAGTACTGAGCCATTCATCTTTAATCCGGTCCATAGGCCAGGAGGACTGGAGTGATGGCCGATATATCTCCAAATACTTGGCAGTCAGCCGTCGTTGAGCCGGAAACGGCGATTCAAAAAATCAGGCCCGGCATGAGCATTTTCCTGGGCACGGGCGTGGCCGAACCGCGCACCATGGTTCGGCATTTGATGACCTCCGATGCCAAAAACCTGGAAGATCTCGAACTGATCCAACTCGTCAGTGTCGGCGATGCCGTTTCACTGCAAACCCTTCAATCCCAGAACTTTCGCCTAAAAACGTTCTTTCACGGCTGGGTGGCGGACGAAGCCATCGAGGAAGGGCGGGTGGATTTGATACCCAGCCGGTTTGTGAAGATTCCCCAACTGTTCGAATCCCTCCTGAGGCCGATCGACGTCGCCATAATCCAGATTACCCCACCCAACGAGGCCGGGTTCTGCAGTCTGGGCATCGCCGTTGACGTGGCCCGCGAAGCCCTGGAACAGGCCAGCATTAGTATCGGTGAAATCAACACCCTGATTCCGCGCACCTTTGGCGACACGTTTCTACAAGCGACGGAATTCGATTTTCTGGTCCAGGCTACTGATCCTCCAATCTATTTCGACCGCTGGGATATCGAGGATACCTGGGACGAGGTGGCCAAGCATGTGGCCACGCTGATTGAAGACGGCAGCTGCCTGGCGTTTTCCATCGGTCCCTTATATGAGGCGCTCGCAAGAAGACTGGCGGGCAAGCGCCATTTGGGAATCCATTCGCCGATTTTCACCGATCCCCTGATGGATTTGATGATCGGCGGCGCGGCCACCAACCGGCGCAAGGAAATCAATCGCGGCAAAGCTTTGACATCTTATGCCATTGGCACCCGAAACTTGATGACCTGGTTGGACAACAATCCGCTGGTTGAATTCCAGCGTATCAGCCGGGTATTCAACCCTATGGCAATCGGCAGCAATCCGGGCTTTGTCACCGTGGTTGCGGCCCGCAAAGTGGATTTGTACGGTCGTGTCGGATTGTACATCGGAAAAGGGAATGTGGCTGCCGGACCGGCCGAGGTTATGGATTTTTTAAACGGCGCCGAACTGTCCAATGGCGGTCGCTCCATCTTTGCCCTGACCAGCCGGGATCCCGCCGGCAGTTCAAACATTCTGCTTTCCATTGCCGATCTGCCGAACCAATTCAGCGCTATCGAGTCCGTGGGGGCGGTGGTGACTGAATACGGCATCGCCTTTTTGGAGGGGCGCACTCTAAGGGAGCGGGCCCAGGCCCTGATCGACATCGCCCACCCGGATGACCGGGCCGCCCTGGTCGAGTCCGCCAAAGACAAAAAGATTTTGTACCGCAATCAGATCTTTTTGGCCGATAGCGCGCGCCTTTACCCGGCTGAAATTTCCGTAACTCAAACCATCAAAGGCGACAAAATTGTCAGGTACCGCCCCATCAAGCCATCGGATGAAGAGGGCATGCGTCATCTGTTTTACCGGTTCTCGGACGAGGCGGTCTACGCGCGTTATTTTCACTCCATCACCAGCATGCCGCATGCCAAAATGCAGGAATACGTAAACGTAGACTGGACCCAGGTGATGTCCATTGTCGGCTTAATCGGCGAGGAAGGCCAGGGCCGCATCATTGCCGAAGCACGCTATATCAAGATACCGGTCAGCACCTATGCTGAGATCGTATTTGTGGTGGATGATGCCTATCAACGCATGGGAATTGCTTCATTTCTCTATAAAATGCTGGTTCAGCTGGCGCAGAAGGGAGGAATCAAAGGATTTACAGCCGAGGTGCTGTTTTCCAACATCGGCGTCATGAAGGTATTTCGCAAAGGGGATCTGCCGGTCAAAGCGCATTTGGAAAGCGGCGTCTATCAGCTGAAGATTCCGTTTGACAGGCAAATTAAGATATAATTTGTCAAAGTCAAAGGACAGACAACAGACGACAGATGTCAGAGGACAGACGACAGACGACAGATGATCCGTCTTGGCTCTTCGAGCTTGGGGCTTGGGGCTTCGCTCTTCGAGCTACAACCCCACAGGTCGCTCTTCGGGATATGACCCCACAGGTCGCCCTTCGGACTACGACCCCACAAGACGCCGCGGCACGCAGAGGACAAAGGGCAGACGACAGACGACAGAGGTCAGACAACAGAGGACCCGTTTTCGCTCTTCGAGCTTCGCCGCGGCACGCAGAGGACAGACGACAGACTACCCGTCTTCGCTCTCCGAGTTTCGTCGAAGCAGACAGAAGAAAGAGAGCAGAAAATTAAAAAGGAAGAACGAATTTACGGGGAACAAGTCACCATTGCCGATAGATTGCGCGGATCGGCTGGATTGAGCAGCATCAGCATCTCTAAAACTGTTATCGATCACATGGAAAAATGAACAGGCTCATCGAAACGGCTTTAGTCAAAGAACATTCTGAAATTTATTGCATAATACCATCTGCATTGTTAAATGTGAAAGAACTCCTTTTTTATGCAAGAATCCTAGAAAAAGTTCGATCAATAAAAGTGAAGCGAGTCGTGATTATATCAGGAAGCTCCATTATTCTAAGGTAGTTTTCGACCTTTTTTTCCTTCTAAACATTTGAAGGAGGGAACCATGAATAAAAAAGCCACCTCGCCTATTCCTATTCTTAACTGGTTCGAAAAGCCCATAAAAGAGTCTATTTATTCGGTTTTTACTGAGTTAAAAAATTCCACAGAGGCTCTCGATATATTTAAAAAATATAGATCTAAACACTTTAAAGCTATTCATAAAAACATATCAAAAATAAAAATTCTTGGAATGAGCCAGCCAGTTCCATTACGAGATATTTACTCACCTCTGTACGTTTCTACAACCATTTACAGACGTTTATATGAAAAAGACTGGTATAATTTGGGAAAACATCCATTTAAATTCCCAGCGCTTCAATCACATAGGTCAGCTCATATAGTTAGGGCGGATGAATATATTGAGAAGTATGACAGAGTAGTTGTTCTTGGTGGCCCGGGATCAGGTAAAACTACTTTACTACGCTATTTAGCTCTAGCGTATTCAGATAAAAAACTATTTAGCTCTACAAGATTGATAAAGTCTTTTTTTCCCATATATATAACTATGCTTTCATATTGTCATAGTTTAGATAGAGTCAAATCACTATTTGAATATATCGTAAACAACTTCGTTCTAAAAACGGATAAGTATGCTGAATATTTTCTAAAACGTATTTTTGAAAAAGGACTTGTTATCCTGCTTATAGATAGCCTCGATGAAATTCCAATAGAGACTAAAAATAAAGTATTTACGCATATAATAGAACTTTACGAAATCTATCCTGATATAAAGATTGTTATGTCTTGTCGAACAGCCGACTATCAAAACATATTTGATAGCTTCCATGAAGTTGAATTATCGAAATTATCAGAAGATGCTATTAAGAAAATTGTAAAGGCTTGGTTTCCAGATGATAAATCTAAGGCAACTGATTTAATAAAATATATATCTATAGATAAAGATCTGCAAAGTTTAGTCGAAACCCCCTTGTTATTGAGCCTTCTGTGTATTCAGTTCCGTCATGATCTTACCCTGCCCCGCAGAAAGGCAGAGTTATACAAACGATGTATCGAGGCTTTCTTACGCGATTGGGATGCTGGTCGAAATTTTCGGAGAGATACAGCCTATTCGAATTTATCTGATGATAATAAACTACATATCTTCCAACATGTAGCTGGCGAATATTTTATCGCTCGACGTAGCTATACTTTTCCTGAATCTGAACTACGTCAGGAAATCGGCATTTGTTGTCAAAGACTCGGTTTGAAAAAAGATGACGGTAAAGGAGTATTAGATGAGATTGAGCGACATCATGGCATACTGGAACGCTTCTCAGCGAGTTCATATATATTTAGCCACCCTTCATTTCAGGAATATTTTGCGTCTCAATATATACTAGCAAATCGGATTGAATTTGAATTAATTAAGAAGCATTTTCAAAATCCACAATGGACTCCGGTAATAGAGTTCATTACTTCAACACATAATAACCCTGATCAAATATTCAACTTTTTGATCAAAGAATCGGATATGAGTAATATAAAAAATTATCCAGCTATGGCCCGCCGAACAAATATACTCTGGCTTTTGTATAGATGTATAAGAACTTCTCCTATTCTCAGCTCGGATATACGTACTGGCACATATAAACATATAGTCAACGCTCATCAGGCTATGTCAAAAATCTATGCCGAAGGAGGAGTATATCCTCTGGCATTATTGGAAAAAGATGGTGTACGGCACTCATATGTTTACTTTCACAAAAGAAAAACTTTATATGATGCACTTCAACCCTTTAGAATGCTTGCAAATGAAATTTTATTATCTCCTTCAAATGCATATTCCGAACATGTGTTGGATTTTACTTCAAAAATATCAATACCCGATAGCTACATGCCTAAATTATCATATTATTCATTGATACTTTCTCTTATCATACCAATATCTTCATTGCGCCCTAGAATGGTCAGTAAATTATTAAACGAGATTATTGATTCTACTAAAACGAATCGCTTTAAGTATTTTCATGACGTAGCAAAAGAGTCTAAGCGAAACATTGAATTAACTTTTTATCCATCATGATTTTTCGATCTATGATTTGGCGTAAGAAAAGTCGTTATAGGAGAATAGAAATTAACTTAAATTTTGATAATAACAGCACAAATTTTCTCATTATACATTTTTTAATTTTTTTTGGAGATCCGGAGAAATACTTTTAGGTCTTCGAAATACTTGAATGCGATTTTCAGAACCTCGCTGACTATTACACTTCCCTGGCTCATGCTTTCAAAGGTCAGGTTGTCATTGAATTCCGGTTCGTGAAAACGTTTTCAACGGCCACCCCCCGTTCATATATTTTGAGCCGATTTAGTTTACAAGATTTACACATTTACAGTAGTCCGGGATTGTCACATGGATCTTGAAAATTAAAAGCGAACAATTGTCTATCTAGAAAAAAATTATAACGGACTAGCGACATGCAGTTTTGTTAATATGTCGCGAATGCTCCTGGGGGTCGGGCCACGCCAAGAGATTGAAATTGTAGAGAAAATGCCATAAGAACGTCTCTAAATCGGCTTTAATCGACCGGTTTTGCCCCTAAAATTGCCTGATTAAGAGACTCGACGAAAAATGGCCCGTGCAAAAAGACATAATATACATTAGAACTCCGGGAGGTGATAACACCATTCGGCAATACTGATAGTCTGGATTCCGAGAATACGTATTTATGGAATCAATAAAATAACCAGCATTTTTAATCCGTCAGTTTTTGTAAGAAAAATGACCGATTAAGGTCGAAATACTGATGTTATTAGACCTCTTTTTTCAATTTCTCAATATGTTGCTGTGGCCCGACCCCAGGTCCGAAATGAAAGGGTATGCTTCTATCAGGGAATCAAGATTTTTTGCAACAGAACCACTTGGGCTCTACTTATGAAACCTCGGACAATGGTGCCGGCGGCGGTCCAGCCGTTCCCAGATCAACGTCGCTCGGGCCATCGAAGATTGGTGTTACAGGCGGCGGTCCAGCCGCTCCTAGGTTGTCATCCTTGGCACTACCGGCGGCGATGTCCGCTGCCAGACCAGGGACAGGAGGAGGGCCGGCCCCGTTGAACTCGTCAAAAGCTCTCGCACCGACCGCCGCTGCCAGATCAGGGATCGGCGGAGGCCCTGCCCCCTGCAGATCCAAAGACGCTGGTTCCTGACCAGAGGCAGCTGTCACTTCCGCAAAGGGAGGCGGTGCGCCCTGAAGACCGGCCACCGAAGAAGTGGTGGTCCCTTCTTGAGAATCTGAATATGTTACAGTGAATGTTGGCATATTGATACCTCGCAAAATATCGTTGGCTGTAGTCAGAAAATAGTTTTGAAAGCTGGTAAATCACATTCCCCAGCATACTCTTGCCGAGTCTAATTCATATAGGCCGCGTAGATCTGATCACCAGAGCCAATATAAACATTGACGGTCCGACCATTTGCCTTGGCCGCAGTGAGGATGTCCAGGACATTGGTTACACCATCAGTCGAGGCTGGGTTGATTCTTTTCCAGCCGCTCAGACCATCGATGATGGCGTATGCGACCTTGGCATTGACATGAGCATAAACGGTAACCACTGATTTATTATTGTGCCACATAGTAATCTTGCTCCTTTCATTGATTATTTTATTCGATGTTCGTTTATTTCCGTTTCAACTTCTCGGTGATGAACCTGGAATGTATGCTGTTTTGCTACACCATATAGACCGCGTAAATCTGGTTGTCTGAACCGATGTACACATTGACCCGCTTGCCATTGGCCTTGGCGGCATCGAGAATATTGAGAACGTTGGTCACGCCGTCCTCCGATGTCGGGGCAATCTTTCGCCAGCCGCTCAGGCTTTCGATAATAGCGTACGCCACCCTGGAGTTGGCGTGGGCATAGGTGTACAGCACAAGTTTGTTGTTGATCCAGCCGGCTGTTGCCGGCACAACAAACGTCATTGTCCCCGCGGTCGCAGAGATCTGGGTAATATTCAAGCCGGAATTGCTGCCGTCCCACCACTTGCTGTCCGGAGCGGTGGTATCGGAGAACACTGTGTTATCCGGTGAGGCGAATAAGTCCTGGGCATCACCGCCGTTGGCATTGCCTTCCAGGTCGAAACGGTTGTCAGCCTGTTCCAGGGAACATTCATAATGTAGAGCCGGAGTCATCTGTTCATTGTTGTTACTGGCATTCTCGTCAACATGCCAGATAGCCAGTCCTGCATCGGGCAGGAAGGTGTCGCGGCCGCTCTTCTGCCTGTTTTCAATGATAAAATACTCGTCACTGTTTTTAGCAAAGAGGTAGAATTCATTATTCGCCGCATTGAGGCTCGCCGTTATCCCCGGCGTTATCGTGGTGGACTTGGTCGCCCAACCGGCCTCGTTTTTAAGGTAGGCACAGATCTGAACCGGATTCTTATTACTGCCGCCGTAACACATGAGGCAGTAATGCCCGACGCCTGCAGACTCGCTGCCGTAGTCATAGAGATCCGGGTAGTCGCAGATCATATGGCCATTTTCATGGCAAAAGGTTCGCAGGGTAAGCTCGCTGCCCATATTGGTGATCTGGTAATCACGGAACTTCTTGCCGCTGCCGGCATCGTAAGGTGAGGCCAGAACCCATGAATGCGGCCAGAGCCCCTCAGCCCAGTTATTGACCCTGGATCCGACGTAAAAAACGTTCAATGCGTAGATGAACCCATTCGTATCACTGCTGAGCTGACTGAAATTGAACCCTTGGGATTTGAGGTGATCCAATGCCTCAAGAATAAGCTCCCGTGCCCTGGATCCATAGGAAACAGAGGGGTCGGTGTAGTACGAACGATTATGGGCCGCGGTGTAATACTCGGTCACCACATTGGTGTAGGTCAACTTACCGCGTGAGTTGTCATGGAAATAATCTCTCACCGATCCGTTGTTGCCAAAGCCGGTGTAGCCCGGCTTGTTGCAGTAGTCGTCAACCTCCTGGCGGGAGATGGTTGGAGCGACATCAGGGAACTCGACCAGGAGACATAACCCGACATAATTCCCGGTGGTTATGTCAGCCTGAGGAATCGATTCGGGGTCTGCGGTCGGCAGTCTCCTCATGCGTCTTACTTTTTTCTCCTCACGCCGGATCTTCCATTGCGGCCTCTCTTCCTGCAGCATCGGCGCGCTCAGGCCCTTTTGTTTTGCTGCCTCCCGGCGGACACGAAGATGCGGCCGAAGCCCCAGGCTAGCCGGATCAACTTCATCGACATTGGAACCTGTGGGCACGAGATCGTTTTTATCTGCAGAGAGTTCGGCATATTGATAAAAACCTGTTTTAGGATCTTTGGTGATCGTGTAGCCATCCAAGGTCTCGAAGACTGCGTAATGCTGGTTCCCCGAGCCCTTGACCTGGATGGTCTCGCCGTCCGGATTGGTGAAGGTGAATTCTTCTTCTAGAAATGGTGTTGGCATTTCAACGCCCTCCTTTAAGCCAAGATGATGGAAAGTTGCGGCCCACCTGAGGATTGTCCGCTTGGACAAAGGCAACCCTCAGAAGCATTCGTCAGATTCATGTGAGCTTTGCCTGATCGGTTTTGATCTATTCCTCCTTTCCTCCTTATCGGTAGCTGAAGGTTTCTCAAGACCTCCCTCTCGTTTCAGGCAAAAAAGGATAAGAGGTCTTGCGCTAGAACATAGCTAAATACATGCCAGGAAGTTTTTTTATTTCACACGTTTTATCATTAGCCCCATAACTATTTGATTTTCATTTAGAAGCATAGAATTCCCGATTGTTACGGTTGCTTTTTTTTGCTGTATGGGACAACGAAAACGTATATAAAATGTACAGTTCTACATCTTGACGTAAAGTAAGTTGGCAGCATTAGCGCAACTAGTGATAGAGTACCTGTCATTCGCAAATATTCCGTCCATGCTGAAATTATTGACATTTTCACAATTCTCTTTTCCCAAGATATTAGATATATTTTTTCTAAGATCTTCAGCTCGGGTATTTACATCCGAGGCCCAGCTGACTTTCGAATGGTGCACGACAACTCCATTCTTGATCAGTATTGTCCGAATGCCTTTGAAGTAATGAACATTATCAAGTGTATCATCAGTGCTGTTGTCAATATTCAATACGTCGCTCGAAATCTTATCAAGTCGACAAACACCATGAGCCAATACGGTAGGCAAACTCATTTCGCACTACTCCTATTGTGCACCCGACTTAATCATTAAGTTTGAATAGAAAATGATTACCGGATAATAAGAAAAATAGTAAACTATTGTGATTTGCTATGCTTTGATGAAAGATTTAAGAGAGAGATTTAGAAGCCGATTGCAAGGACCGATATAGATTAAGTTTGCCATATTAACCATGATTCGAACGGCGGTGTGCTGCATCTGGAGTGCAATAAGATATCCGGAAACAAAAAACCCCATTCCCTTTCAAAGAATGAGGTTTCTCTTTAATCCAAAGCATGTTTTGGCCTCCCCAGTAGGTTTAAAAGACAATTAAATTAGTCAATTAAAACCCTTAGCCATAAAACAAGATTCCTATACAACAATATCTATGTTTGTGTCAACATAAATAAATAGAAATAAAGGGCGTATGTCCTGAAGAGTTAGAATGGAAGGTCGTCAAAATCAAGGGTAAACGTGCAGGGTAAACAGGGACGTCCGTTCTATTTCTATATTTACATTAGTATCTGAACCCGATACCCTAAAACCATGCCCAGAAAAGCCCGCATAGATGCACCAGGAGCTCTGCACCACATAATTATCCGTGGAATAGAGCGTAAAGCGATATTTAAAGACAGTGCTGATCGGAGGAATTTTCTTGAGCGATGTAGTGCCATTATTTCCGAGACTGAGACCGGTTGTTATGCTTGGGTGTTTATGACAAATCACATCCACATGCTTTTAAAAACCGGATTGGCTCCAATTGCCACTGTCATGCGGAGGTTGTTGACCGGCTACGCCGTATCATTTCGGATTTAGTTGGCGGTGGTTTGTT